>Ga0206129_10000219_pt1 | contig 97808 bp, 93 predicted proteins | sample Helgoland_Spring_8_FD_148616 | JGI IMG/M metagenome (GOLD analysis project Ga0206129, IMG submission 148616) | Pelagic subsurface seawater microbial communities from Kabeltonne, Helgoland, North Sea - Helgoland_Spring_Bloom_20160502_2 | ecosystem: Environmental > Aquatic > Marine > Epipelagic ... | reverse complement strand
AATTATAAGACTCGTTTCACCATGAGCTCGTTGATGAAGTAAAAAACAATCATCCCAGTCATTATGATTCATAACTTCCGCCTACCCCTAAGCTTTGAATATAGTCAGAATCAGTATTCCAATTCTTTTTTACTTTAACCCAAGTTTTCAAAAAAACTTTTTTTTCAAAGTATTCCTCTAATTCAATTCTTGCCTGTTGACCGATCTTCTTTAAAGTTTTACCAGCTTTGCCAATAACAATTTGTTTTTGACTATCTCTTACAACATAGATTACTGCATGAATTTTTATGATTGTTTCTTCGTCCTCTAGAAGCTCTACCTGAACAAAAGTGTCATGCGGAAGCTCGTCTCCAAGCATTCTAATAATTTTTTCTCTAATAAGCTCTGAAATCATAAAAAGGTCTTTATGCGAGTTTCGTATATCTTCTTTTCCATAAATATGTTTATTTTCTGGAAGATACTGCTTAATTAATTCTTCTAATTCATTTATACCTTCATTATTAATTGCAGATATAGGAATGATATCTAAAAATGAATACTCCTTGGCCAGTCTGTCCATCATTGGTAATAATTTATTTTTATCTGAGATTTGATCAACCTTGTTTACAACGCATATGACTTTTGAACTAGCTTCCTTAAGTTTCTTGAGGACTGATAAATCTTGTTCATCAAGAGTAAGCCTTTGCACTACAAATAAAATAATATCCGAGTCTTGTATCAAGCTTTCTGCAGATCTATTTAAAACCTTATTCATAACTTTTGGTGACTTAATATGCATTCCTGGAGTATCAGCAAAAATCATTTGCTTGCTGCCTTCTGTTTTTATTCCCAAGATATTATTTCTAGTAGTCTGTGATTTACGAGAGGTTATAGAAATCTTTTTTCCTAAAATATGATTGAGGATGGTTGATTTTCCTACATTAGGTTTTCCAATGATTGAAATATATCCGCAATATGATTTATTCATGCAATTCTTTAATATGAGCTAAAACCTTCATAGCCACATTGGTTTCAGCTATTCTTTTAGAGGGGCCAGATGATTCAAAAAGCATGCCTTGATAATCGATATTACAAGAAAAGCATCCATCTCCGACATCTTCGATTAAATATTTAGGTAATTCATATTTCTTAGACTGAAGCAATTCCTGTAATTCAGTTTTTGCATCTTTGAAGGTCATATCTGCAGATAAGGCTAATAAATTTTTATTAAAAATTTTTAATGTGATTTCATTTGCATGCTCCCATCCAGCATCTATAAAAATTGCTCCGATGATTGCCTCAAAAGCATCTTCTAAAATAGAGTTCTTTCTGTTTTTTGATAAATTTGCAGTTCCTTTGGATAACTTTATATAGTCTCCTAGAGCAAACTCTTCAGCTTTCATAGTAAGAGTCTCTGCCTTAACAAGATAAGACCTCATTCTTGTTAAAAGACCCTCTTTTTCGCCATTAAATCTTTTAAAAAGATACAGAGATATAATTGAATTCAATATAGAATCACCAAGAAATTCTAATCTTTCATTGTTTTTGGAGTTGCTAAAACTTTTATGTGTCAGAGCTAATTCTAAAAGATCTAGATTTTTAAACTTATAACCAATTTGGTGCTGTAATTCATTGTAATTCATTAATTAATCTTACCAACTCGAGAGAAATAAGGTAGGCAAGTCCAACACTCCCATGTCATAAATAAATAGCTAGCTTGTCCAAAAAAGTTTTCTCTAGGAACAAAACCAACATCTTTAGTGCTGTCGTTTGAATTGTCTCTATTGTCTCCCATAACGAAATAATGTCCTGGAGGCACCTCCCATTCTGATGGATACTGAATGTTTTCATCACGAATATTTCTTGTGAGATATTTTAAGTCGCCATGTTCTTCATAAAAGAAATCAATAACAACATTTTTTTCTCTAGTTGTTATGTTTCCAGATAGGTCTCGATATCTTTTAGTAATTGTACTTTCTTCGGTTTTGTAGAATGTTTTTATTAATGGCTGTCCATTTACATACACCTGCTTATTGATAAGCCTAATTTTATCACCTGGCTTGCCTATCAATCTTTTTACATAAGGAACTGGATTGTGTTGAGGGACAAATACAACAACATCACCATAATTTGGATCATTCTTGGCAATTAGGGGTAATGCAACTCTGTTTATTTTATACCCATAGGAATTCTTATCTACTAATAAAAAATCTCCAACCTTTAATCCTGGCATCATAGAGCCAGATGGAATTTGGTATGGTTCATAAAGAAATGTTCTTAAAACAAATATCAAAAATATAGGAATAAAATATCCCCTGGATGAGGAAACAATCCTCTTGTTAGCAATAATTACTCCAACAATTAAAACTATTAATGAAATGATAGATGCAACCAAGAGCACAATGCTTAAGTCTCCAGCATTTATAAAAATGCTGTAAAGCATCATTAATCCAAAGAGGGTTGATAGGGTTGATATATTTTTTACAATAAAATTGTCTTCTGTAACTGTGTCAATTTCACTTTTGATCCAAAAGATAAGAATGGTCGACATTCCAATTATTGATAATATAAATATAGGATCAGTAATCACATTATTCTCCCGATTTAAAATAGTTCAAGAATGCATCTTGAGGTATCGACACTTTACCAAATTGTTTCATTTTCTTTTTGCCATCTTTCTGCTTTTCAAGCAACTTCTTTTTCCTTGTAATATCTCCACCATAACATTTAGCTGTAACATTTTTTCTTAATGCTTTTACAGTTTCTCTAGAGATTATTTTTGAGCCAAGTGCTACTTGTATTGGAACATCAAACATTTGACGAGGTATTAGTTTTTGAAGATTGGCAGCAATTTCTCTGGCTTTTTGTGTTGAAAAAGATTTATGGACAATCATTGATAAAGCATCAATTTTTTGATTATTTATAAGAATATCTATTTTGGTGAGGTCTGATTTAAAAAAGCCAATTAAAGAATATTCGATTGATGCAAATCCTTTTGTTGACGATTTTATTTGATCAAAAAAATCAACTATGACAGAGGATAAAGGCATTTCAAAAACTATCGATACCTGATTTCCAAAATAAGTCATATCTTTTTGAGTTCCCCTTTTGCCAGTACAGAGGGTAATCACATTACCAACATATTCATTTGGAGTAAGAATTGTGGTATTTACAATAGGCTCTCTTATTTCTTCAATATCATTTGAAGCTGGTAGTTGTGAGGGATTATCAATTCTTATAATATCTCCATTATTTTTTAGAACTTCGTACTCCACTGAAGGAGCAGTAGATATTAGATCTAAATCATACTCTCTCTCTAACCTTTCTCGAATAACTTCCATATGAAGAGTTCCTAAGAATCCACATCTAAAACCAAATCCAAGAGCATCAGAGACTTCAGGTTCGTACACTAAAGATGAATCATTAAGAATTAATTTTGATAAAGCATCTCTAAATCTTTCGTAATCATCAGAATTTACTGTGAACATTGAAGCAAAAACTTTTGGATTTACTTTTTTAAAACCAGGTAATGGTTCTGTGAATTCATCACTGGCCTCTAAAATAGTATCTCCAACTGGAGCTCCTTTAATATTTTTGATGCCGGCTACTAGATAGCCAACTTCACCAGCAGATAAGAAATCTTTTTTTATTTTTTTTGGAGAAAAAATACCAATTTCATCCACGTTATGAGATTGACCGGTTGAGTGTATCTTAAATTTTTGACCTAATTTAATAGTTCCATTTTTAATTCTTATAAGTGAAACAACGCCAAGGTAAGAATCAAACCAAGAATCAACAATCAATGCTTGTAACGGTTTTGTTGGACTTCCAGTTGGTGATGGAATTCCATTGACAATACTATTGAGCAATTCTTCAATACCCTCTCCAGTTTTGGCGCTTACCAAAGGCGCAGAAGAAGCATTTATGCCAATCATTTCTTCAATTTCCTTTTTTACTCTTTCAGGCTCAGCTTGAGGTAAATCAATTTTATTTATTACAGGAACAACCTCTAAATCTTGATCAACTGCTGTGTAACAATTTGCTAGTGTTTGCGCTTCAACACCCTGGGAACCATCAACAACTAGCAATGCACCTTCGCATGCTGACAATGATCTAGAAACTTCATAAGAAAAATCTACATGACCTGGAGTATCAATGAAATTTAATTGGTAAGTGGTATTTTCTTTCGTGTATTCTAAGGTTACGGCCTGAGCTTTTATAGTTATGCCTCTTTCTCGTTCTATGTCCATAGAGTCAAGAATTTGCTCTGACATTTCTCTGGCTGAAAGACCCCCACAATATTCTATTAATCTATCAGACAAAGTAGATTTACCATGATCAATATGGGCTATTACAGAAAAGTTTCTAATATTTTTCATAAGATGCAGCTATTTTACAGCCAATACTCTGAATATAGGAGTAAATAGGTCTTTTTATCTTTTAATTAATGGTAATTGGTCTAATTATTCGGCTTCCATTTCGATTCAGGTGTAATGCTATTTTATTACCTGAAGTAAAATTATCTATAGCCTCTTCATAAGAATCTGTATCAAAAATATCATACTTCTTATCTTTATATTGAATCATAGTAATAACATCACCCCTGTTAACTTTTCCTGAGGCTGGTGATCCAGGGTCGACTCTAGACACTATAACTCCATCTGGAAGATTAGACATAGATGGATTATCTCGATCTATTTCATCAACTTTAATGCCGATAGGATCTTCAGAATTTTGAGATTTTGCAGGTACAAAAGATTCACTATTTACAGGTAGCTCGCCAAGTGTAAATTTAAGCTTAATTTCTTCGCCATTTCTAATAACTTTAGCTACAGCCTTTGTTTTTGGCTGGATTTGTCCAACAACATGAGGTAAATCAGAACTAAACTTAATCTCCTTATTATCAAATTCAATAATGACATCGCCAGGTAAAAGTCCAGCATTATCAGCTGACTCGCCCTCCTCAACATCATTTATTAAGGCTCCATAGGGCTTGCTCATACCTAAAGCATCAGCAAGATCACTATCAACCTCACTCATTCTTACTCCAAGATACCCTCTTGAAACCTCACCTTTATCAATAATTTGATTTGCAACATCAACAGCAACGTTGATTGGTATTGCAAAAGCTAGGCCTTGATAGCCACCACTTCTTGAGTAGATTTGAGAATTAATCCCAACAACTTTTCCATCTAAATCGAACAGTGGTCCTCCAGAATTTCCTGGATTTATTGCAACATCTGTTTGTAAAAATGGAACATAATTTCCAATATTATTGTTCTGTATACTTCTTCCTTTGGCGCTGACAATACCCGCTGTGACTGAAAAATCAAAGCTAAAAGGCGAACCAATTGCAACAACCCAATCTCCAACCTTTAAATCATCGCTGTTACCTGTAACAACTTGAGGAAGATTCTTACCTTCAACTTTAAGCAAAGCTAAGTCTGATAAAGGGTCTACACCAACAATTTCAGCAATAAATTCTCTTCTATCTGAAAGTGAGACAATGACTTCTGTTGCATCTTCTACAACATGAAAGTTAGTTAAAATATAATTATCTTTTAAGATAAAACCAGATCCATATGAGACTGCTTCTCTTTTTTGTTGAGGCATTTCTCTAAACTGTCTTGGTATGCCAAATCTCTCAAGCATCTCATCTGGTATTCCTCCATATCCATAAGATTGTCTTTGGCTTATTTCTTTTTTCGATGTAATGTTTACAACCGCTGCGGCTGTGTCTTCAACTAATTCTGAAATATTTTCTGGTAGAGATGAACCAGAGATATTCGGCACAATAAATATGCTCAAGAAAAATATTGTTAATGTATTTTTTATTATTTTCATTTTATTTTATTAATTTTACTTACCAATAGAATTAGCTACCTTTATTGCAGATTGAACATCAATATTACCGTATATAGTTACAACCCTTCCGTCTGCCAAGGGAACGATATGTATTATTTTATCACCGTGCCTCCAGTACCTTACTTTATTAATGCCTAAATTCTTTTTTTCAATACGCAATATAAAGTTTTTATCGCCTTTATTAAATTTTCTTCCATTAGAGCTAAGTCTGTTATAGCCAACATTCCTTAAATCGATATCATAAGGTGTAGCATTATCAAGGTCGGGGTTGTTAATTACATGCATTACATGATCAACAAGATTTTCCTCAGTCTTGGAAACAATATCTTTTGCCTCTTTGCTACTCATTGCAATATTTAGTTGGTTTTTTGCAGAAATGTCCTCACCCATTCTTGAAAACTCAAGCTGGTTAATTGCAACAAAAGTTAGGAGTACCGTAGCTGCCGCAGTGATTGCATTTGAAAACCAGAAGCCATAATTCACAGGTTTTTTCTTTGTTGCAATGGATTGGATATTATTAGAATTATTTACAGATGAACTGACTAATGCATATTGAGATAATTTTTTTTGTAGGCTTACATCCTTCTCAAGCATATCAAGAATACCATCAACCTCATTAGCGTCTAGCTCTCCGTCATATAATGCAGATAATTTTTCTTCAAGGTTATACGTCATCACCTAACTCCTTTGAAATGAAATTAAGAATGTTTTCACGAGCACGAAAAATTCTAGACCTTACTGTGCCAATTGGCGTGTTAGTAATTAAAGCTATTTCCTCATAACTTTTTCCATCAGACTCCCTAAGAGTAAATGCTGTTTTCAGTGACTCTGGTAACTGATCAATAAATGACTTTATTTTAATTAAGGATTGATCATGCATTAAATCTGATTCTGGGTTGGTAAAGGTTGTGAATTCAAAATCAAGATCTGTAGAGGAGATATTTAGTTTGTCTTTTTTTGATGCAGAGCTAACAAAATGATTTTTGGCTAGATTAATAGCAATTCTATACACCCAAGTAAAAAATGCACTATCGCCTCTAAATGTTTTTATTTGCTGCCAAACCTTTATAAAGGTCTGCTGTGTTAGATCTTCGGAGTCTTCTCTTGATTTTGTATACGAGTATAAAGAGGCATAAACTCTAGGGTAATATTTTGTCATTAAAAAATTAAATGCTCCTTCGTGCCCATTCTGCGCTTTTTCTATTAATAAGAAGTCATCATTATTTGAATTATTGTTCATTTAATTTTGCTTCCTTTTTTAATCTGACAAACAAAAGAACTAAAAGTTTCCTTGTTGAGTAAAATTTTTTAAATACATGTCAATAAAGTTTTCATGCTCTTCAAGCCCTATAGGCACCCCTTTAAATATATAATCAAACAACTTCTGATCATCATAATCAAGAATATCATCCAGCATTCTTATATCCTCTTGCTCCAAGGAATCCAGTTTATTTTGAGAAAACTCTCTTAGAAGAAGGTCTATTTCTCTCATACCTCTTCTACATTTCCAGTGTATTCTGTTTATTTCTCGGTTCATTGGTTAAAATAAAATAATAATTTAATAATCTTACAAGAAAATAGACATTCAAAATAAATTAATATCAATTGGCTCTCTTTATATAGATACCCTAACTGTTATCGAAATTCAAGGAGATGAGGAAAAGGTTGAAAATTTTCTTCAAGGTCAAATAACTTCTGACGTCAATTGTGTATCAAATGATAGTTTTCATCTTTCATCTATATGCAATCAAAAAGGTTTTGTCATGGCTGGTTTTTTACTCAACAAATCTAATGATAAATATAAAATTGTAATTAATCGCGAACTTGTTCATATACTAATAGATGAATTAACTCCTTTTGCTAAGTTCTTTGGAGTTACATTTATGGAAACAGCGAATTATGTCCGTGCGTCTGTTGAATCAGCGCCTTTTAGTAAGAGTATTTTTTTACAAAATAATAGCTTTGCATTATCTGTAAAGATTGAAGATGATAAAAAAGATATTGCTAATAACATTTCTATAAAAGAATGGTCTGCAGCAAATATGATTTTAGGTAACTTTTATCTATCAAAAAATGAAGCAGGTAAATACAGGCCTTTGGAAATAAATTATGACATTCAAAGAGTTTCTTTTGATAAAGGTTGTTTCAGAGGCCAGGAAATAATTGCAAGAATGAAATATTTAGGCATTGATCGAAGAAGATTTTGTACAATAATTTCAAAAAGGGAGATCAAAGAAGAAAAAAATTTAAAAATTATAGGTGAATTAATAAAACTAAAAGATAGTTATATCTGCTTAAGTTTAATTAAAAAAGATTTCTTAGAAACCCTAAGGGAAGAAGACCCCTCTCTCATAATTATTTAGCTTTACCATTTTATGGGACTCTTGTTGATATTTAATAGAATATTGTTTGTCTTTGAGAAGTGCCTACATCCAAAAAATCCTCTGTATGAAGATAGAGGTGATGGGTGAGATGATTTAAGAAGATAATTAACTTCGCTGTCTATTAAATATTCTTTTTTTGCTGAGCTGCTCCCCCATAAAAGAAAAATAACATCGCTTTTGTTATTTAAAATTTGTATAACAGAATCCACAAGCAAGTTCCAACCAATATTGGAATGAGATCCAGGTAAAGAATCTTTAACACTAAGAGATGTATTAAGAAGAAGAACTCCTTGCTTAGCCCATTCTTCTAGATTGCCAGAATTATGATAACAAAATCCTAAATCATCTTTAATTTCTTTATATATATTTTTAAGCGAAGGAGGAATTTTATTACCTTCATTCACACCAAATGCTAAACCATTTGCAAGACCTTTTTGGTGGTAAGGGTCTTGGCCTAATATAACAACTTTAGTATTGTCGAAGTCACATAAATTAAAAGCATTAAAGATATCATCTAAAGGCGGATAGACATCGTGACCTTGATTTATATCTGAATAAATTTGCTCTAATGGAGAATAAATATCTCCCTCAATCTTTGTATTTTTAAGCTGTTCTTCCCAGCTAAAAGGAAGTTTAATATTAAGATTATGTTTATGCATATTTCTCACCAATCTTATCCACAGAATCTGTGGATAAAGTTATGGATAACTTTATTTATACCATAATAAAGCCTTTAATATAAAGGTTTTCTATAAGTTGAGTAAAAATTATACAGTTATTAAAAAAAACACCGTAAATCAATATTTTAAGATAATTTTATAAATTTCATACAACTTATTAGGGTAAGCATTGCAAGAGATTCATACCATTCTTGCAAGCTGTTGACAAGTATAAAAATATGTTAATTTTTTACAAAGTAGAAAGTGACATAAGTCACAGTAGTAATCTTTGATATTTACTATAATTTATTACAAAGTCTTACACTTATTACATGGTCTATATTTTCAATATTTTTAATTAATTCTTGCGTCGGCTCATCCTCTAAATCAATCAAGTTGATTCCTATACTTTCTCTACTTTTGTGAGTCATGTCTGCAATATTGATATTTTTATATCCAATCTCATCTGTAATTTTACCTATCATTCCGGGTTCATTTTTGTTAATAATCACCATTCGATATTTTGTTTTTCTTCCCAATTTAATTGATGGAAAATTAACTGAATTTATTATAATTCCATCATTCAGAAAATTAGAGATTTGTTCTGCTGCCATTACTGCACAATTCACTTCTGCCTCTTTTGTACTGGCACCCAAGTGAGGTAAAAGTATTACATCTTGAAAATTATTAGCTCTAGTTACAAGCTCAGGAGTAGGAAAATCAGTGACAAATTTATCAATTATTTTTGAATCTAGAGCTTCTATAATATCCTCGTTATTAACGATACCTCCCCTTGATAAATTAATTAATTTAGAGCCCTTTTTGAATTTTTTAAGTGATTCTTTATTTATTAAGTCCTTTGTGTCATCAACTAAAGGCACATGAATTGAAACATAGTCCGAATTATTTAGAAGATAATCCATAGAATCTGCTTTTTCAACATCCTTAGGTAATCGCCAAGCAGCATCTATGGAAATGTAAGGGTCATATCCAATAATTTTCATACCCATAACTTCAGCGGTTTGGGCAAGCAAAGATCCTATAGCTCCAAGACCAATAATACCCAAAGTTTTACCCTTTAACTCATTGCCCTTAAAGTTTTTTTTCTGAGATTCCATTGATTTGTTTAATTCAGAAGAATCCTGCCCAGATAACGTTTTAGAGAAAATATTTCCTTGAATAATACCTCTTGATGATAGAAGCATGCCACAAACAACTAGCTCTTTAACTGCATTAGCGTTAGCGCCAGGCGTATTAAAGACAACAATACCTCTCTTTGTTGCTTCTTTAATAGGTATGTTATTTGTGCCTGCTCCAGCCCTACCAATACATTTCAAAGAGTCATTAAAGTCATTGTTAGATAGGTTTTGACTTCTTAGGATAAGAGAATCAGGATCGATCTCGTCTATATGAAAATCATTTTTATTTAAGATATTTAAGCCGTCTTCAGCAATATTATTAAAAATTTTATATGTAAACATTTGAATATGTGTTTTAACGAAGCTGTATTATATAGAAAAAAAATTATTGTTTAACAGATTAAACTACTTAATATTGGATATAGTTTTTTCTATATAATTTCTCCAAAGCCTGTAATCTGTTTCAAGAAAATCCTTTAAATTATCTTGAGGTTCGTATTTATCTTCTATTATTGATTTTATATCCTCAATATTCATACCTTGCGATATTTGAGCAACAATACATGCGCCTAAGGCGGTAGATTCAATATTTGCTGGTTTTAAAATATTTACCATTAGGGAATCAGATAGTAACTGGCAGAAAGTCTTATTTGCAGTCATTCCTCCGTCTATGTAAAGAGAGTTTATCTTAATATTATTTTGTATTAGTAGCTCAGTGATATCTCTTGTTTGATAACATATTGATTTGAATGCTGCTGTAATCATGTCATTTTTGGAAGCGTCCTGTGTGATTCCATAAAAACCTCCTCTCACATCGGAGTTCCAATATGGTGCTGCAAGTCCATTAAAAGCAGGTAAGAACTGTATATTATTAGAAAAGCCAGTTTTATTAAGGAATTGTTCGCTCATTGATGCATCTTTAAAAAATCCCATTTTATCTCTAAGCCATTGAATTATATTGCCGCATGAATAAATACTTCCTTCAATTGCATAATTAATTTCATTATTTAGTTTGTAACCAATGGTCGTAAGGAGACCCTCGTCAAGAGTAATCAATTTTTCTTTTGTATTTACCATTAAAAAACAGCCAGTACCATAAGTTGATTTCATATCCCCATGATTAAAACAGCGTTGGCCAACTAGGGCAGACTGCTGATCACCAATAACACCTTTAATGGCTATATTTTTCCCGTCTATATTAAGAGTTCCATAATCTGAATCGCAAGATCGCACCTCGGGAAGCATGGATTTTGGTATATCAAATAAATTTAATAAGTCCTCATCCCACTGCATATCATTAATATTGAATAGCATGGTTCTGGAAGCATTCGTTACATCAGTTAAATGAAATCTTTCCTTGGATAGTTTATTTACCAAAAAGCAATCAATAGTTCCAAACCTCAGCTTGCCAGCTTCAGCGTCTTTTCTTGCTCCATCAACGTTATCCAATATCCATTTTATTTTTGTTGCAGAGAAGTAAGGATCTATCACCAGTCCAGTCTTAGTTCTTACCATTTCTTCATGGCCATTTTCTTTTAATGTTTTACATAACTTGTGAGTTCTTCTATCTTGCCAAACAATAGCAGGATAAATTGGTTCGCCTGTCTCTTCAGACCATACTATAGTTGTTTCTCTTTGATTTGTTATTCCGCAACAACTTATTATTTCTGAAGATTGTTCTAAAACATTTTTTAATGTTTCTTTGACTGTTTTTAAAATATCACTTGGATCTGCTTCAACCCAACCATCATTGGGATAAAACAATTTATATTCTTCTTGTGAATCTCTAATTAGTTCATGATTAGGGCTAAATATTATTGCTCTAGAGCTTGTTGTTCCTTGATCTATAGCTAAAAAATTACTCATACTATTTCTCCTTTAATATGAATTATCCACAATTTATACACTGATTACCAACAATAAAAAAACAGCTTACATACACTATATAGTGAAAAAAAATGAAATTGTCACAATATATAGTGTTTTTTTACTTGATTCTTTATCCACAACAAGTAATATTACGTTAGCGGAACAAAAAGTTAGTGTAACTGCAGACACACAAAACTTCTTCCAAAAAGTTTAAATTAGAAGAACTCTTTATGAGTGGGAAAATTACGGCGAATAAACAGAGAAAAACAAAAAAATGGAAACAACACAACAAGAAATAAGTAAAACATTATTAGAAGTTCAGCAGCAAGCACATACCAATGATGTTGAAACTACTGCCCCAGGTAAATTAAGAGTTATAAAAAGAAATGGCAAAGTGGTGGCTTTTGAAGAAGATAAAATAAAAGTTGCAATAACAAAGGCTTTTCTTGCAACAGAATCTGGCAATGCCGCAGCAAGTGAAAGAATTCATAAAAAAGTAAATGTAATATCGTCTGGAGTAATTGAAGTATTTGAAAGAAGAATGCCTTCAGGAGGCACTCTTCATATAGAAGAGATTCAAGATCAGGTTGAGCTTCAACTAATGAGAAGTGAAGAACTAGAGGTAGCTAGAAGCTATATTCTATATAGAGCCGGTAGAACTCAAGAAAGAAAAAGAGAAGCACCAGAAATTGATATACCAAACAAGCCCAATATAAATATTACAAAAACAGATGGGACTTTGGTTCCACTTGACGTAGATAAGGTAGCTGCATTAATTAATGATGCATGTGACGGTCTTGAAGAAGTATCAATGAATGTTGTTCTAGAAGAGGCTTTAAAAAATCTATATGACGGAGTATCGATAGCAGACATGAGAACAAGTCTTGTGATGTCAGCAAGAACAAAGGTTGAACAAGAACCAAACTACTCATTTGTTACAGCAAGAATTCTGATGGACCAGCTAAGATGTGAAGCACTTGGCTTTCTTGGGGTGGCAGAAGAATCGACATATGATCAAATGAAAGAATTTTATCCAAAAGCTTTTTTAGCATATATAGATAAAGGAATTGAACTAGATATTTTAGATCCGGAATTGAAAACTTTTGATTTAGGCAGGCTTGGTAAAGCAATAGATCATACAAGAGATAATCAATTTACATACCTAGGATTACAGACACTGTACGATAGATATTTTATTCATTCTAATGATGTAAGATACGAGCTTCCTCAAGTCTTTTTCATGAGAGTTGCCATGGGTCTTGCTATAGAAGAAGACAATAGAGAAGAGAGGGCAATAGAATTTTATAAATTACTATCTAGCTTTGATTACATGAGCTCAACCCCTACTCTTTTTAATTCAGGAACCAAAAGACCGCAATTATCTTCTTGTTACCTAACGACAATCCCAGATGATTTAGATGGTATTTTTGGAGCTATGAAAGACAACGCACTTCTTTCAAAATGGGCTGGAGGATTAGGAAATGACTGGACATCAGTCAGAGCAATGAATTCCTACATTAAGGGTACTAACGGTAAAAGCCAGGGTGTTGTTCCTTTCTTAAAAGTTGCTAATGATACTGCGGTTGCAGTTAATCAAGGTGGAAAAAGAAAAGGTGCTATGTGTGCTTATCTAGAAACATGGCATTTAGATGTAGAAGAGTTCTTAGAACTTAGAAAAAATACAGGCGATGAAAGAAGAAGAACTCATGATATGAATACAGCAAACTGGGTTCCAGACTTATTTATGAAAAGAGTTGAACAAGATAAAAATTGGACACTCTTCTCTCCTGGTGAAGCGCCAGACCTTCATGATCTTATTGGTAGAGCTTTTGAAGAAAGATATGAAGAATATGAAAGAAAGGCAAAAGCTGGAGAAATGGATCAATTTAAATCAGTTCCAGCCAAAGAGCTATGGAGAAAAATGTTAACAATGTTATTTGAAACAGGACATCCTTGGATTACATTTAAAGATTCATGCAACCTAAGATCGCCTCAACAGCATGCAGGCGTTATACATTCTTCAAACCTCTGTACAGAGATTACTTTGAACACAAGCGCCGAAGAAATAGCTGTCTGCAATCTAGGCTCTGTAAACCTTGCAAGACATATGAAAAATGGAAAGCTTGATGAAGAAAAAATTAAACAAACTGTTTCAACAGCAATAAGAATGCTTGATAACGTTATAAACATTAACTACTACTCTGTAGATACAGCAAAAAACTCCAATCTCAAGCATAGACCTATTGGTCTTGGCATGATGGGATTCCAGGACGCATTATATGTGCAAGATATAGCATATTGTAGTGATGATGCTGTTGATTTTGCTGATAGAAGTATGGAATTAATCAGCTATTATGCAATTCATGCATCAACAGAGCTTGCAAAAGAAAGAGGAGCTTATGAGTCATATGAGGGATCTCTATGGAGCAAAGGAATACTTCCAAAAGATTCAATAGAAATATTAGCCGAGAACAGAGGGTCTGAGTATCTAAATGTTGATAGATCAGAAACGCTTGACTGGGATACTCTAAGAAAGAAAGTTATATCTGATGGTATGAGAAATTCCAATGTTATGGCTATAGCCCCTACAGCAACCATTTCAAACATAACTGGCGTAACTCAATCAGTAGAGCCGACATATCAAAATCTATATGTTAAATCTAATCTATCCGGAGAATTTACCATTGTTAACCCTCATCTAGTTCATAAGTTAAAAGAACTAAATTTATGGGATGACGTCATGATCAACGATCTTAAATATTTTGAGGGAAGTTTATCTCAAATATCAAGAATACCTGATGAAATAAAAACGATATATTCTACTGCTTTCGAAGTAGAACCTAGATATATAGTTGAATCTGCAAGTAGAAGACAGAAATGGATTGATCAAGCTCAGTCATTGAATTTATATATAGGTAATGCGGATGGTAAAAAACTAGATATTACATACAGGATGGCTTGGTACTCTGGTTTAAAAACTACTTATTACCTTAGATCTATAGCTGCAACATCAACTGAAAAATCTACTGTTGCGCAAGGAAAACTTAATGCGGTGAGTACTGGAGTAACTCAGTCTGCGCCACAGGAACTTGGAGCACCAGCTCCTGTTCCGGATGCTTGCTCTCTGGATGATCCAGATTGTGAAGCATGCCAATAATATAGGAGAAAGAAATGTTAAATTGGGATGATTACGGAAAAGAGGAAACAAACACAGCCCCTGCAGTTATAGCAAGCAAGACTGTTGTTAGTGCACCTAAGGTTGAAGAGCAACAACCTACTCCTGTACCTGTCGATACAGAAGCTAAGATAAAAAATGAAAATAAAAGCATTGAAGAAGGCTCGAGAGCAAAAATTGCTAGGGAAGCAATTAAAAATTTAGATGTTGCAGCAGGTATAGAAGAGCTTGATGAGATGGCTGGATCAAGAGTTCAGGTTGATGACAAAATGATGATCAACTGCAAAGCTGATTTAAATCAACTAGTTCCATTTAAATATGACTGGGCATGGCAAAAATACTTAGACGGCAGTGCTAACCATTGGATGCCTCAAGAAATTAACATGACTAATGACATAGTCCTATGGAAATCAGAAGATGGCTTAACTGAAGACGAGAGAACGATAGTAAAAAGAAATCTAGGCTTCTTCTCAACAGCTGACTCTCTTGTTGCTAATAATTTAGTATTAGCTTTATATAGACTGATAACAAATCCAGAATGTAGGCAATATATTTTAAGACAAAGCCTAGAGGAAGCTATACATACACATGCATATCAATATTGCATAGAGTCCCTTGGAATGGATGAGGGAGAAATCTTTAATATGTATAGAGAGATACCATGTGTATCCAGAAAAGCTGCATGGGGATTAAAATATACTCAAGAAATATCAAATCCTGAATTTAAAACAGGCACAGTGGAAACGGATAAACAGCTCCTAAAAAATCTTATAGCTTTTTATTGTGTGCTAGAAGGAATTTTCTTTTATTGTGGATTTACTCAAATATTATCTATGGGAAGAAGAAATAAAATGACAGGAACATCAGAGCAATTTCAATACATTCTCAGAGATGAATCTATGCATGTAAATTTTGGTATTGATGTAATCAATCAAATTAAAATTGAAAATCCACATTTATGGGATGAAGAGATGAAAGCTGAAGCAGCTCAAATGATACTTGAAGGTACAGAATTAGAGATAATGTATGCAAGAGATACTATGCCTCGTGGTGTGTTAGGAATGAATGCAGCAATGATGGAAGAATATCTAAAATTTATTGCAAACAGAAGACTAACACAGATAGGTCTAGAAGAAGAATTTAAAGGTGTAGGAAATCCCTTCCCTTGGATGTCTGAAATTATTGATCTAAGGAAAGAGAAAAACTTCTTTGAAACTAGAGTTACTGAATACCAGGTTGGTGGAGCCCTGAACTGGTAATAGCTTAAATAGAAAAACTAGGTCTGTTGGAAACCTGATTGGTGTAATCATTCAGGTTTTCATAATCTGCAATATCAAGCCTATTTAACCTAACTAAAAATTGCAAGGACGTGACCATTTGAATGTCCGCATAAGTAAATCTTTCTCCCGCAATATATTCTCTAGCAGCCATGATTTCATCATAAGCATCTAAAGCTTTTATGGCTAACTTTCTTTGAGCAAGGCCATATTCTTGGTTTTGATCTTCCATCTGACTCATATGAGGATGTGTGTGCCTAAATCCATGCATTAAAGGAACCATTAATTCATATGTTACCCTTGAGTACCACATTTCGATAGAAGCTATCTCCATAGGATTTTCTCCAAATAGATTGGGTTCAGGATATAAAGACTCTAAATATCTACATATAGCAGTTGTTTCCAAAATAATAGTATTATCGTCTAACACTAGAGCGGGAACTTTTGAGTTAGGTGCTATTGCCTTATATTCAGGTGTCTTGTGCTCCAATTTTCCTAGATCCAAGTCAATTATTTCAACCTGATCAAAAATAGCCTTTTCTTTTAAGAAAATCAGGACCTTTAATGGACTTGGGGCCAGCTTACTTGAATAGAGCTTCACGATTAACCTTTATTGATCAATTCAAATATTTTTAAAGTTTGCTCGCCGCCATTTTGAAGTGGTCTGGCATCATCCATATCTGAAACTTTATCCCAATTTGCAGCAATATTTTCAGCAGTCATGTCTTCATCAGTTCCAAGATTAATGCCCATTGTTTCGTGAATAAATATTCTTGCGAAAACTCCAGCACCGGCAGCAATAATAACTCCATTAGGAGCATCATTACTTGCTAAGTAAACAACTGCAGGTGTTACATGCTCAGGCTGCATATTTTTACCAAAATCTTCAGGTATCAAGCCTTCTGTCATCCTTGTGTATGCAACAGGAGTAATTGAATTGGTGTATACATTATATTTTTGGCCTTCTAGTTTAAGTGTATTCATTAATCCAATCATTGCCATTTTTGCAGAACCATAATTAGCTTGACCGAAATTACCAAATACACCGCTTGATGAGCTAGTAAAAATTATTCTGCCAAATTCCTGCTCTCTCATTATTGGATATACAGTATGGGTACAATTTAAAGTGCCTTGAAAATGAACATCCATAACGGTATTAAAACTCTCTATAGAATCTTTATGGAAACTCTTATCTCTCAAGATTCCAGCATTGTTAACAAGGATATCTATTCTACCCCACTTCTCCATAGCTTCATTTACCATGGCTTTTACTGCATCTAAATCAGTAACACTTGCGCCGTTTGCTATTGCTTCACCTCCTTCAGACATGATTTGATCAACTACAGCTTTAGCAGCATCACTGGCCCCACTTCCATCAACGCCTCCACCAAGGTCATTTACAACTACCCTAGCCCCTCTTCTTGCAAGATCTAGAGCATGTTCTTTACCCAATCCTCCACCTGCACCAGTAACAATTGCAACTTGATTATCAAATCTAATACCCATTTGTTTCACCCCTTTTTTTGGAAGTTTTTATATATTTAAGATAAAGTTATTCTAATAAAAATTAGTCTTATTTACTATAACCGAAAAAAGGAACTTCCTTGTTTAAAAAAGAAGTAGTAACTGGATATCCAAATTTGGATATCAGTTTATATAACAACATTGAATTAAAACAAAAAATAGATTTGTGGTACGAGTCATGCTTAAAACATTTGAATTGGGAAAAAGGATTTATAAAAATCTTTGGAAAAAATCATCAAATTCCCAGACTCCAAGCTTGGTATGCTGATCAAGATGTGGAGTATAGATATTCTGGAAAAAAACTATATAGGCATAATTGGAATAAGACACTACTAGAAATTAAACAAACTATAGAACATATTACATCTCATAAGTTTAACTCTGTTCTTGCAAATTTATATAGAGATGGAAATGATTCTATGGGCCTGCATGCTGATGATGAAAAAGAACTTGGCATTAATCCTGTAATAGCATCTTTATCACTAGGAGAATCAAGGGATATTCATTTCAAGCATAAGAATATAAAAACAAGCTTAAACATTCCGCAAACCAGCGGTCAGCTTATTCTGATGCATGGTCAAACACAAAAATATTGGAAACACGAAATAAAAAAGACAAAAAAACCTAAAAAGCCAAGAATAAATTTAACTTTTAGGAATATAATTACTAATTAAATTTTCAAATTCATAAGGAAAAAAATGAGCTCAAGAGTAAAAGTTGTAGTCACTGGAGCGGCAGGTCAAATAGCCTACTCTCTTATTCCAAGATTGGTTGATGGAAATACATTTGGAGAAAAGATTGTCGACTTATGTCTTGTTGAGATTCCGCAAGTTGTTAGCAAACTTGAAGGCTTAGTTATGGAGCTTGAGGATTCATATTTTCCTAATATGGGCGAAGTAACATACACAGATAACTTTGATGAGGCTTCTCATAACGCAGATTGGTTTCTTCTTGTAGGAAGTATTCCAAGAGGAATTGTTTATGAGGGTAAGAAAATAGAAGAAAGATCAGATCTGCTTAAAATAAATGGCGGAATTTTTGTTAAGCAAGGAGAGGCCATAGGAAGAAATGGTAAAAATGATGCAAAAATTCTTGTTGTTGGCAATCCTGCAAACACTAACGCATTAATAGGAAAAAACTCAGCAGGTAAAGAATCCCAATTATGGATGGCGATGACTATGCTTGATTCAAGCAGAGCTAAATCGATAATAAGTAAAAAAACTGGTACTAATGTCAAAGATGTTAAGAATATGATTATTTGGGGCAATCACAGCCCTACCATGTATCCTGACATAGAGAATGTTTTGATAGATGGTAAATTAGGAAAAGATGTTATGAATGATATGGAATGGGTTGAGGGTCATTTCCTACCAACTGTTCAGCAAAGGGGTAAAGCTGTGATAGATTCTAGAGGTGCCTCTTCTGCAACATCAGCTGCTAAAGCAGCTTTAGATACTATAATTGCCTGTGAAAATACAACTGAAGAAGGAAACTCATTCAGCGCAGCAGTTGCAAGTGATGGAGCATATGGTGTGCCGGAAGGTCTAATTTGCGGCTATCCTTTAATAACACTATCTAATGGTAGTGTTGAAATTAAAAGAGATATTAATATGTCTGAATTTGCAAAGAAAAAATTTCAAATATCCATTGATGAGCTTGAATCAGAAAGAGAGGCTGTAAAACATTTGTTAAAATGAAAAAAAAAGGAAGCATTCTTAATAACTTTATTCTAAAGATACTCCAAGAAGAATGCTCCTTAAATGTTCAGCTTGTGACCAAAAAAAATGTTTCCGTACTTGTTAAATTAATTGAAGGTACGAATGTATCTCAATTAAATATTTCTCCATCAATTGATAATATTAAAGAAACTAGTGATTTATTTATAGTATTTGAAGACATAAAACTTAAGAATAGTGAAGTCGGGATTATTAAAAATCTTTTAAGTCAAAAAATAATGATATTTACTATTCCTGAGGACGGAGTTATGGAGTCAAATATGATTAAACTTGGATTCCAGGTTGAATTGGAAGATAGTAAAAATAAGTTACTATGTTTTTCATATAATCTAAAGACCTATAATAATAAAAGATCATGGAACAATGCCGAAGGCTGGGCTAATCCAGAAAACTTTGATAAATATAGATGGTAAAATATTATCTAAAATAGGTTAGAAACTGAAGAAAGTCTGTATTACTACCATCAACTTCAATATCTCCAGAAGCCAAAGCCATCACTGGGTTAGCAAGACCAGAAATTGCCATTTTAAAGTTAAGTTCTGTTGCTTTTACACTAATAGCACATGGATTAGTTATCTCATTAGATATTGCAGCAACCTGATTTCTAATCGATATTGTTTTTCTTAGTCCTGATGAAAAATAAAAACAAACATTCATGTTCTTATTTATAACTTTTTCAGGGTTTAATCTAACAGATAGAATGCTAAAAATAGTATCTATTGAAATTTCTTTAACACCTTCTGAAGTTCTTTCTGTTTCTTCAAAAGAGACAAAGCTATCACTTAACTCCAGTGCTGATGTAAGAAAGTAATTTCTTTTATTGGGGTTTGAAGACCTTGTTCCGATATAAAGCAAAGCCTCTCTTCTTAGAGATTCCACTTCAGCAATAGAAAAATTTAATGCCATCAACCTGTCACTGAGCTCCAAGGCCCACTGCATTTCTTTATCATTTACGGCATTTTGAAATGCTAAAAATAAAGCTTCCTCTCCTCCAACTAGATTCGCAAATTTTTGAGCTTCTTCTTTTCTTGATAATGGATCTAATTCAGCAGGATTACCATTAAACCAACCAAGATAGCCATTGTAAATACTTTTAACCGACCATCTTACTGTGCCATAAAATTCATTTAAAAAAGGAGACTTTTTTATAGATTCTGGCAAATCAACTAATTCAATAATTTGATCTGGGTACAAACCTTGATTCATTAATCTAACAGTTTGATCATGGACAAACTGAATTGCGTCCCTGTACAAAATAAAAGTATCTGATATTACCTCTAACCCAACAATTGGCTTGGTATGACTAGGAAACACATACTCCGAATTAAATGAACGCATGTGGTCTAGGCTTGAAACCCATCCCATTACATCTCTATGAGTTGTTCCTCTAATTGTGTACAGATTTGGAAATGTCTTATATATATTATCCCCAGGCATTAATGATTTATGATTTGGTAACCAGACAAATAATTGATCATTGGTTTCACCAGGGGCGTGATAAAGTTCAATGTTTACACCAGCTATGTTTATCTTAAGTTCATCCTCAAACGTTGTATCTGGACTAACATAACCAAAAGGTGATTTGGAAATATTGAGACTTTTACCAATGCCAACATTTATAACATCATCTTCAGGTAAGGCGGTTCCAAACATTCTAGTACTTCTGGTGCTAATTATAGGATTAATTATTCCAAGAATTCTTTGCATATAATAATCTGTGGATTGATGTGCAATAATTTTTGGTCTTTCTTTCTGTGTTGTTAAGTAATATGCAGTTCCAAAAGTGTGATCACCATGGTTATGAGTATAAACAATAGCTTTAATTGGATTTGAATTTTTTTGCTTGAAAAGTTTATATATCTCTTCTGCCTCATAAGTACTGTCAGATGAATCAATAATAATATTTCCTCCATCTCCTTCGACCATTATTGAATTAGCTATACCAAAGCCAATCGCTACGTGTATTTTTCCTCCTGGAGTGCTATAAGAATATATCTTTCTTTCAAATTCTTTTGAATGCTCTATAAGGTTTTCTACTTGAGAGGTTTTTGGGATTTCAATTTCGTTATCTTGTGGAGCGCATGATAAAAGAAATAAGCAGAATAAAAGACCTAGTATATTTTTATAAATCACAAATTTTAATTTTTTTATAAAAAGCTGAGCATTATTTCATCCACAATTAAATCAGAGCCATTATCTGATGTAGCTGCTTTTGAAGAGCCTGACCTCCATACAGTCACGACAGTCCATAAAGTTGAATCTGAAGCATTATCTTTGAGATTAACTCTAAGAACATTCTCTGTAATAGTTCTAATATCATCTCGGTACATATATCTATCCCAGTAGTATCTAGAATAGTAATGATTCATTCTGTCTGATTGGACTTTATCTTTGGTAGTTAGATTTATATCAAATGTAAGGTTTGAATCTGCTGAATAAGTAAGACCTCTTTCTTGAAGGGCAGATTTAAGATTATCTTTAAATCTTTCTAATTCAATAGGATTTATTTCAGCACTAATATTAGATTCATTTATCTTTATGTAAAAGTCGTTATAATTGTCTAAGTTGAAAGTATCAACTGAGTCAACTTCAATGTTAGTTTGAATGCTATTACAACCGATTAGTAATAGTAGCGTAAGTAGTGTTGTTATATTTTTCATAGAATTAATTATAAATTTAAATAGATTTTATTATGTTTAACCTTCAAGAACAAAAGTATATTCCTTTATTAGATATTAATGCTCAAATATATAACGAATCTGAATTTAATTGCAAGCATGTCCATTTGGATACTAATAGCGACGAAAAGGTTTTTATGGTTGCTTTTAGAACTATTCCAGAGGATTCTACTGGAGTAGCTCATATTCTTGAACATACTGCTCTTTGTGGTTCTAAGAAATATCCTGTAAGAGATCCCTTTTTTATGATGATCAGAAGATCCCTTAATACATTTATGAATGCTTTCACATCAAGTGATTGGACGGCTTATCCTTTCGCAACTCTTAACAAGAAAGATTTTGATAATTTATTAGGGGTGTATTTAGATTCATCATTCTTTCCTAATCTTGATAGTTTAGATTTTGCTCAAGAAGGACACAGGCTTGAATTCAAAGAGAAAAATAATCCTGATAGTGAAATTGAAATAAAAGGTGTTGTATATAATGAAATGAAAGGTGCCATGAGTTCAATAACAAGTCAATTGTGGCATGGTATGTCAAAACATTTGTACTCTTCATCAACTTATAAACATAATAGCGGTGGAGATCCAGAAAATATTATTGACCTTACTCATGAAGACTTAGTCAATTTTCATAAAAAACATTATCACCCATCTAATGCAACCTTCTTTACATTTGGTAAATTAGACCCTGAGGAAATCCAAAAATTTATTAAAGCTAATGTACTAGATAGCTTTTCTCCATCTAATGATGTTGTAGCAGTGAGAAATGAAGAAAGACTATCATCACCAAAAACAATTTCTGATTTTTATAATCCTCAGCCTGGAGATGAAGACAATCATCATGTTGTAATTAGCTGGCTGCTAAATGAAAGTCATAATCCTATAGAGCTACTGGAGACTTACCTAATGTCTAATATACTTTTAGATAACTCAGCATCGCCTCTTCGAAAAGCTCTAGAGGGTTCAACATTAGGTACCTCGCCATCCCCTCTAACAGGATTAGAGGCAGACCAAAAAGAACTTGTTTTTGCTGCCGGACTTGAGGGAGTAGGAGCTAATAAACAAATAGAAGTTGAAAGATTGATAATAGAGTGTCTTGAATCACTTGTTAAAGATGGAGTCCCAAAAGATTTAATTAGCTCTTCTTTACATCAGCTTGAAATAAGACAAAGAGAGATAACGGGTTCAGGAATGCCGTTTGGTCTTCAAATAATGTTAAATTGTTTGCCTGCTTGCATACATAATGACAATCCTCTTGAAATTCTGGATCTAGATAATGCATTTGATGCTATTAAAGAAAACTTAAAATCAGAAAATTATATTGAAAACCTAATTGAAAAAAATCTTATTTTAAATAAACATAGATTAAATTACTCTCTAATACCAGACACTGAATTCAATAAAAAAAATGAAGAAAAAATTCAGCAGAAAGTCATTGAAAAAACTAGAGATTTGTCACAAAAAGACAAGGAAGATATTGTTAGGCTAGCAAATGAGCTTGAATCCAGACAGAATGCGCATGATGATCCTGAGATTCTTCCAAAGGTAACAAAAGATGACATACCTCTTTCAAGAAACTATGCATCTCCAGTAATAACAAAAACCAATGCAAGTTCTAATTATTTTTACAAAACTGGAACAAACGGTATTATTTATCATTCTATGTTATTTCCATGTGATGCTTTAAATCAGGATGAGTTAAGGGTTGCAAACCTTTTTACAAATACATTAACAGATATCGGCCTTGGTAAAGATTCATATGAAGATATTCAAAAATATCAATCTTCGATAACTGGTGGCATTTCTGCTTCGTTTGTTACATTGCCAAATGATGAGGGTGATTCGTATAAATTAGCTTTAAAAGTCTCATCTAAGAGCTTAGAAAAAAATGATCTATTAATGCAGGATTTGATGTTAAAAACAGTGAGTGAGTCTAATTTTAATGAATCAAAAAGAATTAAAGAGTTGCTAGAGTTTATATCTGCGGATAATGAAAAATCAGTAATTCAAAATGGTCATATTCTATCAATGAGTAATGCTGCATCTCAAATAACAGATATTGCAGCAACCAATGATTTAACTTCAGGATTGAGGTTTATCCACAATACAAATAAGTTATCTAAACTCGTTGATGATAAAAATGAATTTGAGTTATATTTAAATACTCTTCAGTCCATTAAAAATAAGGTGTCAAAAACGCCCAATTATTTATTTAGTGCTTCTTCATTAGATCAATCTGATCTTAAACTAAATACTATTTTTAATGCAAAATCTATTGATTTAAACAATCAAAATTTTGTTGGGGTTCAAGATGGTTCAATTGGCTGGATTACTGGATCGCAAGTATGTTTTTGTGCAGAAGCTTTTCCATCAGTTGATTCTAAGCATGAAGATGCTCCTGCCTTAACTGTTCTTGGCACTGTATTGCGTAATGGCTATCTTCATTCAGCAATTAGAGAGAAAGGCGGAGCTTATGGATCAGGAGCTATTCAAGATTCAAACAATGAAGTATTTAAATTTTTCTCATACAGAGACCCAAAGTGCTCTGAAACATTTGAAGAATTTAAAAATTCGCGAACTTGGTCTTTAAAAAATATATCAGAAGATCAGCTTGAGGAAGGTGTATTAGGTGTTATTTCAAGTATAGATAAGCCTTTATCTCCTTACGGTGAAGCAATGAGTGATTTCACGAGTGAGCTTGATAATAAAACACAAGAAGAACGCTTACTTTTTAGATCAAGAGTAAAAGAATGCACACTGGAAGATCTTGTAAGAGTTTCTGAAAAGTATTTATTTAATGATTCTAAGATATCCGTTATAGCTGGTGAGAGCTTTACTGAAGAGCTTTCTAAACTAGGTTTTGAGGTAAAAAATATCTAATTTAGAAGAAAAAAAACCTATTCTTCTTAAGTTCTTTTGCGCATCCCCAGTATTGCTGTTGATATTTTGTAGATCTCGCTTGCACTCTGTCTGCTACTTTGATTAGCCACGGCTTTTTTCTATAAGTTTTTTTCTTAAAGCCTCCATACCCTTCATGATAAGCAAGATAAAGTGAACGCGCATCTAGCCTATCAAAACCTTGATAATATCCTTTGCTTGCATACCAGCCAATGAAATCTGCTGAATCTTTAAAATCTTTTCTATTTGCCCTAGTATTTCCAGTTTCCTCTTTATAATCTTCCCAGGTCATATTTAAAGCTTGAGAGTAGCCAGCAGCAGTTGATTCTCTTTTCCATGGAATGACCCATAGTAATTTTGTTCTCTTAGGCTTTGCATCTGATTGAAAGCTTGATTCTTGATACACAAAAGACATTAGTACATATGGTGGTATTTTCCATCTTTTTTCAGATTGCATAACAGCCTTATACCAACTTTTTTTTTCTTCAAAAATTAGGCAGATGTTATCAGGATTCTTTGGGGGTGTTGCCATGCATGACTGAAGCGTAAAACCCAATAAAAAGATTAATGAAAATTTAAAATATTTAATATTCATTAGATCTTTTCACCTGGTTCAAACCCTCTAAAAGTTTTAAAACGAGGAAATCTTAAACTAAAGTGCTCACCTTCGATACTTTGGGTTATAGCATCAGCCCTGATTTCAATTAATTGACCTATTAAAGAATCTCTAGCTTTCCAAAATTTTTCTCTATCATCGTCTGTAAGGCCACTTCCCACGCTTAAAGAGAAAAACTTACCATCATCTTCTCCTTCAACTGAAAAGGCTCCAAGCTTGCCCGCATGCTTTCCAGTGCCTTCTTGAATTTGAGTAACCTTAAGGGTAACTTCTATAAAAGGTTTTATTTTAAGCCAGGCATGACTTCTTTTAGATTCGTATATATCGTTAACAGGTTTGATCATCAATCCTTCATAACCCTCTTCGAGCGCCTTCTTATTCATGTCTGAAAATATTTTTTGACCATCTTTAGTATCAAAATCTAAGATTGCATATTCAACAGGCTTGATACAAGAATCGAAATTTTTTGATATATCATTAAGTGAATCTTTTCTCTCCAGACTATTAAGCTTGCTTTTGCCCTTATTGAACTCATCCAAAGGTAGTATGTCAAAGAGAGCTAAATAAGCATCGTCAGTTTTAGCATTTGTTTTTCGATGCACCTGCTTCATAAGTGATTGAAAATCATCACTAACTACCTCTCCATCAAATACTAAATTGTTGAATTCTTTTTTGTTCAGAGCATCTTCTATGTGAGGAAAATTGCCTAAAATTTTTCCATTTCTGCTATACAAAGTTGTGCTATTGTTTCTAGTGATGGCTATGACTCTAACTCCATCATATTTATATTCAACGAGACATTTTCCTTGAATTTTTTTTGGGTGTTTTGCGCCATCGTGAGCTAGCATGCATGAAAAAACAGGAACGCTATATTTTAAGCCCATTTTTTTTGAAACATTGTTGACTGTTTTTTGGCTTACTCCACACCTGAGATCTTTTATTAGAATTCTTCTGTACCAATCATTCCATTGCTCTGAGGTTGCTAGAGACATTATGTGTAGAATTTCATCTCTAGCAGCATGACCAGTTCTTTCCCTATTTATTAGAAGCTGGGCTGAGAATTTAAATGTTTCCCAATCAAGACCCTTGCCATCATTGCTAGATTCTGGAACTTGTTTAACACCAAATGTTACTAATGCATCCAAACACATTGATAACCCTTCTTGTAAAACAACATCATTGAGATTGTCTTCTATAACACCTTCTTTAAATAATCTACTATTATCACTCTCTAATTTCTGAATTATTTTCCAGGGTTTCATTTTAATTAAGAATAATAATCATTTATTTTCTGAGGTACTTAACTGCTTCAATCTCATAATTTCCTGCGCCTGAGATTCTATATGCGAGATCATTTGTTTTGTAATAGGCATTCTTTCTTGATCACATATATTTGCATAAAATTTTTCTGAGAACTGATAAGCAAAATTAACCATTTCTTTTACTGAACCTAAAGGATCATTGACGTTATTAAGATCTGTTGCCAAAAGAACAGCAAAAGTTTCTGTTTCGTTTTCAAATGTGCCAGGATTTAAAGCATTTGCTATACGAAATGATTCTTTATTATTTCTATCTTTAATAACGAAAAAACCATTCGTGAGAATTGCATTTGAATTAGTCATAAAGCCATATATTTGATCAATATCAAACATAGATTTATCAATAGATATTAAATTGAGGACAACAAGTTTTTGTTCTTGATATTGAATATCTTTATGCTCATTAAAATCGAAGGCTTTTTGAGATTTCGTCTGTATTTCATCTATCTCTTTTATCTCAAAAGAGTCTATTACAGGTTCAATATTAACTTTTAGCTCTCCAGAATTAGAAATTTTTCTAATAAATAGAAATGTAATAATTAAAAAAATTAGTACAGATAAACCTATTAGATATATGTCAATATTTTGTTCCATCAGGCCTCAGCAAATTCTAATGCTTGATTCACATCAACGGATACCATTCTGGAAACACCGGCCTCCTGCATTGTGACACCCATCAAATGATCACTCTTTTCCATTGATACTTTGTTATGAGTAATAAATATAAATTGAACTGTTTTTGACATCTCTTCAACCATATTTATAAATCGCATTGTATTTAGATCATCAAGGGGAGCATCTACCTCATCTAATATACAAAATGGTGCAGGGTTGAGCTCAAATATTGCAAAAACTAATGCTAAAGCAGTCAAAGCTTTTTCACCACCAGATAATTGTGAAATAGAAGAATTCTTTTTGCCTGGAGGCCTTGCCATAATAACCACACCAGCATTTAATGCATCATCTTCAGTTAAGGTAAGCTCTGCTATACCTCCGCCAAATAATTTTGAAAATACCTCTTTCATTCTGTTGTTTATAGCGTCAAAGCTATCTTGAAATCTAGTCTTTGTTTCTAAATCAATTGTTTTGATTGCGCCAGTGAGCTTTTCTAGAGCCTCGGTTAAATCATTATATTGAATATCTAATTCTTCCTTTCTTTTTGATTCAGATGCTATTTCCTCTGGAGCTGCTAAATTAATTGCACCAAGACGAATAATTTTAGATTGAATATCTGTCAGACTATTTTGCAACTCATTGATATCCATACCCTCATACTTTGAAAAATCAATATTTTCTATCTTTACTCCAGACTCTTTAATTTTAGTATTAGCGTTATCTAAATTTATTTCATGGGTTTTAAGCTCGAGTCTTAAGTTTGTTACTTTTTCACCAATTGATTTAAGATCAAGATCAGCAATAGATTTTTGATTTTCTAATTCTCTCAAGCTATTGTTAAATTCTGATTGCTTTTGTCTGATATGAGTTAATTTTGATTCAGCAACAGAGCTCTTTTCAACAAGATCTGACATAATTTTTTGGATTTCAAGTTTTTTAGCCTTGCCTTCTGAAATCATCTTATTAAGCTCATTTTGCCTTTCAAGATACTCTTCTGGGGAAGCTAAATTAGATGACCCTAATTCAGCAATATTTTTTTGAATTTCATCTAATGAATTTTCTAGACTCACAAGATCTGCTCCTACGTATTTAGATGAATCTAATTCAGATAAACTGATACCAGCTTTATCTAAAACTATGGAGGCATTTTCTAGATTGATCTCATGAGTTCTTAATTCAAGCCTGTAATCAGAAATATTTTTTTCCAAACTTCTTAGCTCATTAGATGCTAATGACTTGCTGCTGTCTAAATCTCTAATTTTTTCATCAATGTTAAGCTGATTTTCCAACTTAGAGTCCAATTCATTTTTTATGATTATATTTTTTTCTTTTAACTCAGATAATTGGTTATTTTTAGATAACGCATCTTCAGAAGTTGTTTTAATAAGATCTTCTAGCTGGTTCTTTCTATTTAAAAAGTCAGCTGTATAATTTTTAGATTGATCTGATGCAATTTTAAGAATATTTATTAGAAGTACCTTTAATTCATTGACCTTGGAATTTAATGAATCTGCCTTGGAGCCAAATGCTTTCAACAGTTCAGTGATCGAATCAAGTAAATGAATAGCTTTTTCCTTTGGACTTAAATGCTCGTTGTTTGACTCTTTTTGCAATGCATCAGAGTAATTGCTGCTTGCTTTCTCAAAATCCAACCTTGCGTTCTCTTCAATCTTATTGAGATTTTGAAGTGCTCCTTCTAACCTTGCAATATCAGCTTCAATAGAATATTTTTTTTGTTGAAGTGATGTTATTTCTTCAGTAATTTCTGTCTGATCTCCTTTAACTGCATCTACAATACTTTGTTTTGAATCTAGTTCATTTTGTTTTTGTATAATTTTTTCTTCTAAAGGTTTTATAGATATATCAATGACGCTTTTTTGCTTAAGGGCGTCAAGAGCTTTAACAATAGCAATATCAAGCTTCAATTCTTTTTCTTTAGGGCTTAGATCCTTGAAACTTGATTCTTTTTCTATTGCATCCTGATAGCTGGCTTTTGCTCTCTCAAGAGCATCTGTATTAGAAATTTCTAATTTAGAAACATTTTGAAGATCTGATTCATATTTAGCTATCTCAGCCCCTATTGAATAAAAGTTTCTTTGAGCATGTTCATATGCATCTACAACAGAAGCATTTTGTGTTCTATGTTCATCTATTTGAGCTTGTTTTGAATCAGATTCAGCTTGTTTAATTTTTAAATCTCTATTCAAGGCATCAAGGTTCTTTTGAAGTTTATCTCGATTATTCTTAGCTTCAAGAGAGTATAGTATTGCAATATCAATTTGCTTCTGACTTTCATCTTTTTTAAATTGATTATATTTTTCTGCTGCATTTGCTTGATTCTCAAGCCTTTTGATTAATCTCTCAATTTCATCTTTAATATCTCTAACTCTTGATAAATTTTCTTTAGTTTTTTTGATTCTACTCTCGGTTTCTCTTCTTCTTTCTCTATACTTTGAAACTCCTGCAGCCTCTTCGATATGAGTTCTTAGCTCTTCAGGTTTAGCACTTACCAGTCTACTAACCATGCCTTGTTCAATAATTGCATATGAGCTTGGGCCCAATCCAGTTCCTAGAAATATGTCTTGAACATCTTTTCTTCTGCATTTTGTACTATTAATAAAATAAGTAGATTGAGCATCTCTAGTCATAACTCTTTTTATTGAAATTTCAGTAAATGAAGCATATTCCCCACCAATTTTTCCACTTGAATTATCAAATAATAGCTCGATGCTACATTGGCCAGAAGGTTTTCTATTTTCAGATCCGTTAAAAATAACATCGACCATAGATTCGCCGCGAAGATTTTTAGCAGATAGCTCTCCAAGAACCCATCTAACAGCATCAATAACATTAGACTTACCGCAGCCGTTAGGACCTACAACACCAACTAAATTTGATGGGAAAGATATCTTCGTTGGATCTACGAAACTTTTAAAACCTGAAAGTTTTATATGATTTAACTGCATTTTTGAGAATAATTTTCTTAGGTTAATATTAAACTATTGTTCTCTTTTTAACCATTCATTTGGTCTAATATTATAGAAATTTATATGGTTATTTTGATCAAACAATAGAGCATTTTCAAAAAAATAATCCAAGTTTTTTTCAATACAAAATAATGACGTTTTCAGCTCCAAAGTTTCTTGATTCAGATAAGCAGAAGCAAGATCAAAACCAGGAATTGATGAATTTTTATTATTTAATATAACTTCAAAAGAGTTCTGAAAATTTGAACTCGCAATAGGGATATTAGGGCCATTCATAATAAATAACGAAACGATTCCTTCAAAATTTAAGCATTCATCAGGCAGAGAAAATGAAAGTATAAATTTAGAATTTGCAAAAATAGGAAACTTCAAATCTCGAAGTTGAGTATACAAAGTATAAAAAACAAATTTTTCATCAGCTGTCTTGAAATATTTTTCTGATAAAGAAATAAGGCTCTCTGCAGCTTGAAGTTTCTGGTCTGACATTGCCTTTTGGATATAGCTTTGAGCCCAATAAATTTTATTTTCTTCATTAACAATTTGATCTAATGAGTTAAATAAATTTATTGGTATTTCATTGTCCTGCTTAATTATTAATAAGATTTTATTATTTATTTCTTGTTCTTTAATGGACCCGAGAAAAGCATATTTACCAATGAATGAAAATAAACAAAAAATTAATACTAAAAATGAAATGCCGAAGATATATCCCTTATTTTTTGTTTTTGGAGACAATAAATATGCATATATAGGAAATAATGAAATAAAGGCTAGCAAATAAACTAATAGCATTATGTTCTTTTTCTAAAAAAGAAAATAAGAAGTATTATCATTAAAAAAAAACCAGGTGCTAACCAGAGTAAATATGTGTCTTTGCTTAAACCCGGATTATATAAAATCTGATTTCCAAACCTATCAGATAAGAATTCTTTTATTTCCTGGTCTGATTTTCCTTCTTTTATTAAGTCAATTATTTTTAATTTTATATCCTCAGATACTGGAGCATTTGAGCTTGCTAAAGAACCACTTGTACATTTTGGGCATCTAATTTCTTTTATTAATGAATAAAATCTTTTTTCATCTTCAACACTTTCAAAGTCATAAAGTGATTTTCCTAAAGTGAAACTAGAAAATATTATTGAGAAGAATAAAAAAACCTTAATTAACATTAAAGAGATTCTCCCTCTTGATGATAGGCTTGAATACATCATTCCAAATCATATCATTCACCTCACCCCTATAATGAACAATAATTTTTCCATCATTTAGTAAAAATGTTTCTGGCGCACCAGTAACCCCAAGGTCTAGAGCAAGATTTCCTTTGTAGTCATGAATAATATACTTATATGGGTCACCAAACCTTGTAATCCAACTTATCGCATCCTCTTCTTCATCTTTATAATTTAGACCAATAATTGGTATATTTTTTGATTCCAGTTTGGATAAAAAGCTATGTTCAATTCGACATGTTATGCACCAACTTGCCCAAACGTTAATTAAATAGCTTCCTTCTAGATCTTTAACATTAAATATTCTTTCAGAATATAAATCTTTAATCTCAAAATTAGGCATATCAGAAGTAGTGAAATCTGCTCCTGGATAATATTTGTCCTCATTGATATAGAAATAAAAAAATCCAAAAAACATCAACGCAATGCTAACTATTATAAATCTAATAAAAATAGTCATGATCTTGATCTCGACAAAGAATGAGCAAGTAAAAAACCTGCTGCAACCATTATTATCGCAGAAAACCATATCCATCTAATAAACATATTAAATTGAATATTTACAATCCAGCTTCCATCATCAAGCTGATCTCCAATTGTCATATAAATATCTTTTAGGAAGAATGCGCGAATAGCAGTCTCTGTAGTAACTTGCCCTCTAGCAAAATATTTTCTTTTCTCTGGAGTTAATGTATATGTTTTCCCATTTGGATTAACTATTAGGAATTCTGCTTGTACAGAATCAAAATTAGGTCCAGGAACCATTTTTAAGTTTGTAAAACTTACTTGGTGATCTTTATATATCTCTGTTTCATTAATTTTAATGTTTAATGCCCTTTCAGAGCTTAGATTATTATTTAGAGCTATCGATATAATCAAGAGACCTAAGCCGCAATGTGCAATAACACTGTATAAATTAGCAAATTTTTTGTGAGCAAAATAAAAATAAATCACAATCAGATATCGTATGATAATTATTAAGCCTATTAATAATGATGACAATGTCCAGAAATTAGTTATTGAAAGCTTATAAAAAGCTAAAAAAACTATAATTCCTGAAACCGTTATTGACAAAAATGACGGCCGATAAAGTGATTTTAAATTAAAACTCTGCTGCCATTTTGTATCAATAGAAAAGTATAGAAAAATACATGCTAGCAAAGTTATAGGTACAAAAATTGCGTTATAAAAAGGAGCGCCAACACTAATTTTTTGATCATATAAAAATTCGTATATTAGGGGATACATGACACCAAGCATTGTTGAAAAAATTAATGTACCAAACAAGATATTGTTAATAGATATAAATGACTCTTTTGACAAAGAAATAATTTTTTTATTTGAAAGTAAAAGATTAAATCTAAATGAGAAAAGCAATAAAGAAATCATTACAAGAAGACCAATAAATGCCAAAAGATATAATCCTCTTTCCGGATCGTTTGCAAACGAATGGACGCTATCAATAATTCCAGATCTGACTATAAAAGCTCCAAATAAACTTAAAGAGAATACAAGAATAGATAGTAGCAATGTCCATATTCTTAAGATAGATGATTTTGAAGATGCGCTTAAAGAATGAATAAATGCAGTAGCTGCCAGCCACGGCATCAAAGCAACATTTTCAACCGGATCCCAAAACCAGTATCCTCCCCAGCCAAGTTCGTAATAAGCCCACCAACTACCTAATGCAATCCCTAACGTAAGAAAAGACCAAGAAACAACTGACCAAGATCTCACTTGCTTTTCCCATCTAATATTTGTATTACCCTCAAATAAAAATGCTATAGCCTGTCCAAAAGCTATAACAAAACCAACATAACCCATATACAACATTGGAGGATGAATTGCCAAAAGTGGATCTTGTAAAACTGGATTAATATCAGCACCATTTTCTGGAGGCACAGGAAGAATAGTTTCAAATGGATTTGATGTTAATAGTAAAAATAATAAAAATCCAACAGAAGTTATTGATATGACTCCAAGCGTTTTTGCTTTTAGAGGCTGATCGTTAGAGGTAAGTAAATTATATACAGCCCCCCAACTTGTTAAAAAAATAATCCAGAGAAACATAGAGCCCTCATGAGCGCTCCAAATAGATGAAATTTTATAAAAAACTGGAAGATTGATATTAGAGTGCTGAGCGATATATAAAACGCTAAAATTGTCACTTATTGCTAGCCAAATATATATAAAGAATGAGGAAAGAAATATAAAAAAACTATGGGTATATATTCTTGAAACTAGATTAATAATGAATATATCTTTTGAATTTAAAAAAAAGGAAAAAATAAAGCACATAAAGAACAGTCCAGTTACCAAAATGGAAAGAAAATGAGCTATCTCTATTAACATTTAATTTTTTATATCGATACTTGGAGGCATGTAATTTTCATCATGTTTTGCTAAAACATCCTCTGCTATAAGAGTTTCATCTTTTAAGTAGCCTAAAACAACTACACCGCTACCCTCTTTAAATAAATCTGGAACAAGGCCATCAAACCTAACATCTATTGACCCTTTATAATCTGTTATTACAAAAGAAATATTTGTTTTATCTCTTAATACCGAGCCCTCTAAAACCATACCTCCAACTTTAATTCTTTTATTATTAGGTATGTCTTCATTAAATATTTCAGAAGGTGTAAAGAAAAAATCTAAGTTAGAGTCAAGAGCTCGAATAATTAAAAATGAGCCCAATGCGGAGGTGGCTAAAATTAATAATACTGTTATTAATCTTTCTTTTCTTATAGCTTTCATTTCAATTTCTTACTAAGTTTTTTAATATTGATTTTATAAAAAATAAACGTTGATAAAATGCATAAGAAAACAATCACAACCACAGACCAAACAAAAAAACCATGATTTTGACCATTTTGACTTTGCATTAAAAAAGCTTCAGATAGAGAATTGAATGCAAAGTTAAACATAGTTTTTTATCCATGATTTATTTCTTTCTCTTCTTAGTATCTGTAATTTGGAAGAAAGAATAACCAAACACGTAACTAATCCAGCAAAGCCAACTATTGAACCAAATAAAGGATATAGCATTACTAGATCGATAGCTGGTTTATCCGATATAGTGATTGAGGCTGGCTGATGAAGAGTGCTCCACCACTCAACAGACATTTTAATTATTGGTATATTTACAGAACCAACAAGAACCAAAATTGAAAGAAACTTATCTGCTTTTTCATGATTACTAAATGAGTCATGTAAAGAAATTAAGCCGAGATACATGATAAATAATATTAACGTTGAAACAATTCTTGCATCCCAGGCCCACCAAGTCCCCCATGTAGGTATGCCCCATATAGAGCCTGAAATTAGTGCTATAAATGTAGTAATTGCACCAATGGGAGCTATAGATCGAACTAGATATACTGAAAGCTTAACTTTCCATATAAGAAAAATAGCACTGGCTATTGCCATAGCAATATACAAAGATTGTGAAATAAAAGATGCGGGTACATGGAGATAAATAATCCTGTAAGAATTTCCTTGAACAAAGTCTTCAGGTGTTAAAAATAGACCCCAAAAAATAGAAACTAAATACAATACCAATGAGATATAAAAAATATATGAATAAGCCCTATCAACCTGATATATATAGGTCTTAGGCGATGCGAATTGATGTATAAATTTTTTTATCACAATAAGATATTCTCTATGACCAAAAATTATTCTAAGTGAGCTCTAATAATATAAGAAATAATTAATGGAATTAGTAATATTATAGTCGATAAGATGCCTAAAAGCAGAGCAACAAAACCCAAATAATTTAAATTAAGGTTTATAGAAATAACAGTTTTTCCTAGAACAATCATTAATGGAAGCAATAATGGCAATGTTACTAAAGTTCCAAGTGCTGATCCTTTGTTAAGACTTAAAGCATTACCAAAACTAAAAACATTTATAAATATATATGATGTTATAAGCAAAATTGGAAGTATATTAATAGCAAGATTAGCTGAGTTGGTTAAACCTAAGCAAAACAAAGATCCAATAATAGATATAGGCACCCCTATTAATAACCAATAAATAAAAATCTTTGCAGCAATAATATAAGGCAAGCTAATATTTGAAATTGCAAACTGCTCCAATGAACCATCATTAAAATCTTCTAAAAAAATATCTTCGGTTGATAACATCATCACGAGCAGTATAGCAATCCATAAAACTGCAAAAAATGATTGGTCTAAATCTTTATTAGATATTTCAACAGTTAAAGGGAAAGCAACCATTATTAAAATAAATACTAAAATGGGTCCAAGCCATCCGCGAGATTTACTTCTAAGTTTCAGTAATTCAAATTTTATTACATTCATATTTTATCGCTTAAATTTAATTTTTCTGAATTTATGTCTAAGGAAATATGTGAAGAAAATAAAATTGATTTTCCAAGCTTCAATTCATCATTTAAAAATTTGCACAAATATTTTTGAGTTTTATTATCTAAACCTACACATGGCTCATCCAGAAGAATTAAATCCGAATCATTTAAAAAAACTCTTAGTAGAGCAATCTTCTTTTGCTGACCAAAAGAGAGACTTGATAAATTTATATCAAGACTTTTATTTAACCCAAATTCAATGAGATGCTTATTAAGATCAGGATGATTAATGATATCAAGGACAAATAAGTTTTCTTCAACTGTAAGATACTGTTTTAAGGCGTTTTTATGACCTAAAAAACATATTCGCTTGTCCAGTTTTTTCTCTAACTCACCCTTAACTTGATTTGTTAAGCCGCATATAATTTTTAAAAGTGTTGTCTTACCCGAACCATTATCTCCCTTGATATGAATAGCTTTTCCTGAAAAAAGTTCAAAGGAAATATTTTGAAATAATTTCTTTTCATTAATTTTATAACTTAAGTTCTTTGCTTTAACTTTTAGATGCATTGTATAAATCTAGTGTAAGATTTTTTGTTCTTATTATAAGTGGTGAAAGAGGTTTTTGTGGATCAATTCTGGAATAAAATCTTTTTGCAATTTCAGAGAATGGTGATGTGTTAAGAGACCCAATTCCACCAACTGAAAAATATAGACTCTTAGAAAAATAAATTCCCTGTTCTAAATCTGGAATGCTTCTGACTAAGGTATTAATCTTTTTAATATTTTGTAAAAAATTTTTTCTTTTTAAATTAAAATCAAACCATCCCCAAGATGACAATCCTATTAAAGCTATTTTTTTAAGCGCCTCTTTGGCCTGAGTATTTGGAAAAGAAGATGGTGGGAGCAATACAATTAACTCACCCCTAGAAAGTGCAATTAACTCATCAAGATTCTTTTCAATATTTTCTTCTGCATCAAAATTGAGATGAAGATACTCTTCGTACTTATTATTTAATGGTAGTTTTGTACCTTTAAGCCTAGTTTTTGAGCCAAGAACTATGTAAGTAACTAATTCTTGGCTCAAAATTTTTCTATATCTTTGCTAGAGCTTGTTCAAAGTCAGCAATTATATCGTCAATATGCTCCAATCCAATGGAAAGTCTTACATATCCAGGAGTAATACCAGCAGCCAACAACTCTTCTTCATTAAGCTGGCTGTGAGTTGTGCTACCAGGATGAATTGCTAGACTTCGAGAATCGCCAATGTTTGCAACATGATAGACCATCTCTAAAGCATTAATAAATTTCTTACCTGCCTCTATTCCACCTTTAATTTCAAAACCCATGAGCCCTCCATTACCTTTAGATAGGTATTTATCTGCTCTTTCTTTCGCATAACCCTGCATATGAGATGGATAACTAACTCTTTCAACAGAATGATGGTTTGAAAGGTATTCAGCCACTTTTTCAGCATTGCTTGAATGCTCTCTCATTCTAAGGGCTAATGTCTCGAGGCCTTGAATAAACATAAAGGCATTAAATGGACTCATAGCAGCTCCCATGTCTCTTAAAATAGTTGTTCTAGCTTTAAGTATGTAGGCAATTGGACCTAAAGGCTTCACAGCTTCTGTCCATATTGCACCACCATAAGATGGATCAGGGTTATTTAGTGCAGGCTGTCTTTCAGGAAAAGCTTCCCAATCAAAATTGCCACTATCAACAATAATGCCTCCAATAGAAGTTCCATGACCACCAATAAATTTAGTTGTCGAGTGAATTAAAACTGCTGCGCCATGATCAAATGGCTTGCAGATAACTGGAGCTGCAGTATTATCAACAATCAATGGAATGCCAAGAGGTCTTCCTATTTCCGCTACTTCAGATATTGGAAATACTTCAAAACTTGGGTTAGGTAAAACCTCACCATAGTAAGCTCTTGTTTTATCATCGGTTGCATTAGCAAAATTTTGAGGATCTGAAGGATCAACAAACCTCACCTCAATACCCATATCTGCAAAAACATTCTTAAACTGATTATATGTGCCACCATAAAGATGAGCTGAAGCAACAATATTGTCACCATTCTTTGCTATATTTTGAATAGCATAAGCTGAAGCAGCTTGGCCTGATGCGACTGCTAAAGCACCCACGCCCCCCTCTAGAGCAGCAATCCTATCCTCTAAAACAGCACATGTTGGATTCATTATTCTTGAATAAATATTACCTAGCTCTGATAAGGCAAATAAATTTGCAGCATGCTCTGTATCATCAAATTGAAAGCTGGTAGTTTGATGAATTGGTACAGCTACTGAATTAGTATTTTCATCTTTTCTCCATCCTGCATGGAGACCAATTGTTTCTGGGTTTGTGTACGTTTTACTCATAATGTTTCCTGTGTATATTAATAATTAATTAAAACATCAACTGAGAGAATATAGTTACAAGTTCTCTTTAGCCTATTTTTTGCGCCGGCAAGCTGATATCAAATAGGCGCTAATTTATTATATTTTATATCTACCAATAACAACAGACCAAGATACTATTTACTAGCATGTTTAGCTTAAATAACTATAATTATATAAAAACAAATGTAAAAAATTATGGCAAAAAAATATAACAATTTCAGGGTTGGTGGATCACCTCATAATGTTAACGAAGACTATGCGGTATGGACTAATGATTTGCTCGAGAGAATAATAGCAAGTAAAACAGTTATTCAGCCTGGCAAGTCAACGCATGGCCATAGGTTAATTGATTCAGATGTAGTTTACGTTATAACAAATGGTAGAGGCTCCATGGAAGTTGTTGAGTACATGAACTCCGTTGAGGGACATGGATCTGATCCTTCTTATGGGGTTGAGCATAAAGACTCTTATGATTTAACTGCAGGTGATGTGGTTTTAGTTCAATCTGGAGACTACTGTAAAGTTATTAATCTCTCCGAACATGATCAATTAACATACTTAAGAATCTTTGATAGAGGCGGCTGGAGAAAATAGCCTAATCTAATATTATCTCTGCAACCATTGGGAAATGATCAGAAATACCTTTTTTATTTTTTGAATCAAACCTAAAAGGTCTGCCTGTATCTTTGTAAGTATTAAATTCTGTAATGTAAACATCAATTGATGTTTTATTAAATTTAATTCCTCTTTTTTTTGAGATCATTATGGTATCTAAAAAATCCCATGACTTTCCTCGACCATAATAATAGGTTCCTTTGCACTCGTAACATCCTACTCTATGAGCTACATACCAGGTATCCTCTTGGTTACCATACACATTATATTTACTGTCATCTTTATTAGTAAGATTAAAATCACCTAATGCAACTGATGGATAGTTATGTTGAGAAACTAACTCCTTTAACTTATCAAAAGATTCAATCCTCATGTCAACTGGATGGAAATTTGAAGGAAAATGAGCGTTATAAAATTTTACAATTTGGTCATTAATTTTAATATCAACTTCAAAAATTGGTCTTGTATCAATTGTTTCAAAATCAGAAGAAAACTTTACATAGTGTAGTTTAGGGTTTGATATTTTATATTTTGCAATAAATGCTGTGTCAACCCCCCTCTTATCATTGCCTTCTAATAAATAAAAATCTACATACCCATGAGGTTTTAATAAATTAAAAAGTTGCTCTAATATATTCATATTTTCAATCTCTTGAAGACCTAAAATATCAGCACCACCGCCATTGTAGGAAAGAATTATTTCAACTAAATTATTAAGTTTTGCATCCTTAGTTTCCTCATCCCAATCTTGATATAGACATTCCATTCTCCAAGCTTTTACATTTATGTTGTTACATGAATTCTTATGTTCATAGGATTCTTTTTTTTCTATTGGGAGGAAAGCTTTGTCATCTTTGCCTGGGTCATCAAAAGTATCAAAAAGATTTTGAGCATTTAAAGACATAACACTAATCTCTTTAGCATCAGATACGTTTACAATTAATAATGTTAATAGAAATATGTACGTTTGGAGTTTCATTTTAAAGATCTTTGATTTTAAGCCTTAAATCAAAAGGCAGACTTTCCTGAAGAGCATGTGTTTTTTTATAGTCTAAAAGGTTTTTAAGCCTTTCAGGCTTAAATTCTGTTACCTTGCGAGCTGTGAGGTCCATATGTCCAAGAACAGTTTCAAATATCGCAGCTAATTCATTTTTTTCGTTTTGAAGGACGCCAACAAAATGAAGAAGTTTTTTATTTACATTTGTTAAATGAAATGATGGATAAACCTTGTCATCAAGCTTAAATTCTTTTAAATATCTAATACTATCTTCAAGGGTGAATGTTGAGAAACCACTTTTTAGATATGCATCGTCAAAACCAAGATCACTGCAATACATATCCGTGTAAACACTATCAAAAAGTTTGTAGTAGTAATTAACATTCATGTGGCCGTTATGATCACACATTTCTTTAGAAACTATTATTGTCTCTGATATATATGGAAGCTTTAGCATTAGTTAAGTATGAAGTAAAAAAAAAGCCCAGTAAACTGGGCTTTTTAATTTAATTAATATTTTAAATTTAGAATTTAGCTCCAAATTCAATACCATAGATTCTTGGATCAGTAAAAGCACCCAACAATGCTCCACCACCAACATTACTGTTTTCACGTAAAGCATTTATGTGTTGTTGGTCTCTGAGGTTTTTAACAAAAACACCAGCATACCAGTCATCACTATTAGGTGTATATCTTACTATTAAATCCATAGTTGATTGAGAATCTATTTTTACTCTTGGAGTATTAAAGATGCTTAAATCAGCTTCGCCTCTATATCTATATGATAGTCTCATTGAGGTTACACCATTTTGAGCATTAATATCTTGAGTTAAAGATAATCCATATGATTCATCGGCAGAACCAGGAAGACTATTTCCTTTAATGCTTTGTGCATAACCTTCAACTCCTCCATTACATCCAGTTGTAAATGCAAATGGAACTGAACAGTTAAATCCTGCTGATTTAAAGAATGGAGCACCTGTTGAAGGGTCTACTCCCACCGTTAATAATCCAGCAGCACCTGTTGCAGAACCTGCAGCAATTAAATTAGATCCTGTTGGATTTAAATAATCAATAAGCATAGTGTCAGACACTACTTCATGATCAAGGAATAACCAGTTAGCTTCAAGCTTGGTTGTCTCACTTAAGAACCACATCATATTACCCTCAAATCCAGTAAACTCTGCATCAATGTTTCTGTTTTGAGTTCCAGTATTAACAACAGCAGCAATGAGGAAACCATCGTTTTGAGCATTAAATACGTTCATGTTAAGAAGCATAGATCCATCCATCAAAATACTTTTCAAACCAAAGTCTAAAACACCAGCTTTTTCTGGATCATATGTTGTTGGATTGTCACCAGCGTTAACACCACCAGCTTTTACAGCTGTTGTATAACTACCATAGACCATTACATCATCAGATAAATTATGCTGAAGAGCAATCTTGTATGAGAACTGATCGTCAGCAGCAGTATCTACATCTACAAAAGGTAATGTATCTCTGTTTTCTACAAGCCAGCCACCTGCAGCCATCCAGCTACCAGCTGCTGTATCATTATAAGTCCATGATGTTGTGTCATCTTCTTGATAACGACCTCCAATTGTTAGTTTAGTATCATCTGATAAATCAAAATACATTTCTCCATAAAGAGCTGTTGATTGAGCTAATACATTTTGATCATTAACAATTCCGCCTAATTCCCATGGGATAACAAAATCTGGTAATGCATAATGTGCAGCTGTTCGGTCATTGAAAGCACCAAGCGCAGTTAAATCACATGTTGGAGCACCACCGGCACATGCTAGAGCATTTCCAGCACCTCCAAGCCAAGTCAACATTGATTGATAGAAAGGGATACCTGCTTTACTGCTCCAATCGATACCGCCTGGAACAAGACCCGCTGTTAGACCTTGAACAACAGCACTATATGGGTGAACCCCAAAACTTGTCATAAATTGACCACCAGCTGTTTGGGCTAGATAAACATTATCATTTCTATTTTCAATTTGATATAGACCAACAGTATAGTTGAATGGACCATCGTAATCAGATACTAAGGTAACTTCCATTTGAGTACCATTCATATTTACGTCTGAGAAATCATATATTCTTTCTGAATTAACTGTTTCACAAAATTGTCTTTCTCCACCAAAGCATAAATAACCTTCTATTGGATCTACGCCTAAAGCAGCTGCAGTTCCTAGGAATGGTGTTGTGGAATAACCAAGATCCTGATCACCCATTCTGTGGAAATCTCTAGTTTCATATGAAACCTTTGCAGTTAGAAGTAAATCATCAGTTAGATCATGATTTATTTGTAAGTTAGCAACTGTGTTCTTTTGATAATATGTTGGTTCTCTGTTAAATCTTACTTTAGTGAAATCATCAGAAGCTGTTTGACCAGCAAAACCATTCTGAACTGAGCCAGGATATAGATGAGCTATTAGACCCAGAGCTCCAGCAAAGTGACCTCTCATGTCCGCAACAAGGTTCATGCCACCTCTTTCATATGGATTACATCCATAGAACTCATCTGGTGCACAGAATGAAACTTCTTCTTGGAACCTATTATCATCAGTTTCTTGATCTGAATATGTGAATTGGATTTGAGTTCTGTCTGAAAAATCATAATCAACTGAAAGCCTAAATGCCATATCACTTCTATCGTCAAAATCGTTGCCAGTAACTAAGTTTGTTACCATTCCGTCTCTCTTGTTAGACATCACAGCAAGTCTTGTTCTTAAGTTGTCTGAAAAAGGCATATTTACAACTGCATTTGTTCTGATTGCTCCGAAGTTACCAATTTCAACACCATATTGACCTTCAAACTCATTAGTTGGTCTAGCTGTAATCATATTAATAACACCGTTAGCAGCATTTCTTCCATAAAGAGTACCTTGAGGCCCTTTTAATACCTCAACCCTTTCTAGATCAAAAAATCCAGTATCTGCAACAACAGAATCATTTACACTGTGGCCATTAACAGCTGTTACAACAGATGCGATAACACCAGCGCCAATACCAAATGAACCCATGCCCCTAATAGTCCACCCAGATCCAGAACCAATAGTCTTGGATGTCTCAAGACCAGGTGTAATCTCAGCAAGGTCAGATACGTCATAGACTTGGTTTACGTCTAATGACTCAGCAGTAACCGCTTCAATCGAAAGAGCTAAGTCTTGAACTGATTCAGATTTTTTAGTAGCTGTAACAACAACTTCTTCAATTTCTTGAGATGTTATTGCAAATGAAAGGAATGTTAAACTGAATAACATTCCACTTTTTAGTAATACATTTAGTTTTGACATTATGAAAGTCCCCTATATAAAGTCGATTAATATGTGTAGATTATGGCAAATAATACCAGTTATGTGGATAAATTGCATATAGAATTTATATATAAATTCGTATAATAAAAAAAAGGCTAGTAAACTAGCCCTTTTTTTTATTGGTTAATTAGAAAGTTGTACCAAAAGTTACGCCCCATGTTCTGGGATCGGTATATGTAGCAAATTGTGCTCCACCTTGAAGAGCACTTGCTGCTGCCCATGTTCCAATATAAACATCATCAGCAATGTTCTTAACAAAGAGCGATGCATACCAATCTTTTTCATTTGGTTTGTATGTAACACTTAAATCAAAGAATTTGTGTTCTGGCATTCTTGATCTATCTGAATTTAAAACATTACCTTCTCTCTCTGACTGGTATCTGTATGTCAATCTTGCAGTAGTTGTGCCTTGTGCAGAATTAAAGTCTTGATTAAGCGATAAGCTGTATGAGGACTCAGGTGACTGAGGTAATTTATTACCAGATACGTCTACTGGAGTTCCTAATCCAGCTGCTGGACATGCTCCTCCTGGCGCAAGAGGATTAAATGGAACAGTACATAAATAACCTGCTGACTTAAATATAGCCCCTTGGTCAGTAACTGCATATCTAAGAATACCTTCAGGATCTATCGAAATTGGTGCAGATAAAATAGCTGTTGCATTATTGATATTAATAGGATCGATTAAAGAGAATTCTTTTATTTCAGAATTCACAAATAACCAAGTAGCATCTAGCCTTGTTGTTTCGCCAAGATACCAAACCATATTACCTTCAAAACCTTGAATCTCTGCATCAACATTATTATTTTTCGAACCAGCATTTACAATTGATGAAATTAACATACCGTCAGTTGTATTATCAAAATAGGTTGCGTTTAAGAGCAATGCCCCATCCATAAGAATACTTTTTACACCAAATTCTATAACAGAAGTTTCTTCTGGATCATATGGATCAGGAGTACCTGTCTCATTTGGATTATTTCCTCCTGCTTTTACTGCAGTAGTATAGCTACCATAAACCATAACATTGTCTGAAAGATCATGCTGAAGAGCTAATTTATATGCCAAGGAATCATCTGATTCGATGACTTGTGTTGGGAAAAATCCGTATTCATTAGTCAGCCTTTGTGAAAGTGGGTACTGGTCACAACCCAACATTGTAAGACATGACATAATATTGTCCGTCACCGTATCATCGTTGTACCTTAGACCTAAAGTTAATTTAGTAACATCAGATAGGTCATAATACATTTCACCAAACACAGCAGTAGATTCAGTATGAACATGATCATCGTTTATGAAACCTGAAATTTCTGTAGGTACTTCATATTTAGGCTGACTCATTAATAACGCCATCAATCCTTCAGGGCTTAGTGTCGCAGGTGCACCAAGAACTAAGGCTGTAAAGAAGTCTGTGCCACCATAGCCAGTTAAAGCTCCACCAAATAAAGCATTATTATATGGGTGTTGCACTGCTTTACTAATCATTTGCCATGATGCTGTCTGAACCTGATAAACATTATGATTCTTAGAATCAAGAGTGTAAGCGCCTAGAGTATAGTTAAAAGGCCCATCAAAATCAGAAATTAATGAAACTTCAAATTGCTTTCCATAAGTTCTAACAACTGAGAACTCGTAAGTTCTATCAGAATCTATATCTTCACAAAAACCTGTTCCTCTATAACCACCGAAACAACCATACCAGGTCATTGGAAATCCTGGTATCGCAGCTAATCCTGGAAAAGGTTCACTAGCCACAGAGTAATCATTATCATTTGAATGATAATAATCTCTATCTGAATATGAGTACTTTACATTCAACATTAACTCATCTGAAAGCTCATGATTTAATTCAAGAGTTGAAAATTGCATGGTCTGTTGATGTTCTGGCTCTCTATTTAAATTTGCATATCTAAAACTGTCAGGGGTAATAGAGTTGGCATACGAATTATGATCAGCTGTATAATGCAAAGCTCCAATCAAATTAAATAATGCAGCAGTACTACCTCTTGAATCTGGTGTAGCATTAGGCTGACCTCGTTCAAGTGGATTACAACCATACAGAGGATGAGGAGCACAATAAACAGTACCGATATTGGTTCTATTGTCATCTCCCTCATAAGTTTCTGTAGTAAGTTTTAAAACAGTATTATCGCCAATATCCCAATCTAATGAGAACCTAGCACCCCAAGCATTAATATCATTAAAGTCATTTCCTGTATGAATATTATGAGTGGTTCCATCTCTTTTCTTAGATACCACAGCAAGTCTTGCTCTAATTGAGTCTGTAATAGGCATATTGATATGACCATTAAACTGAGTTGAGGCAAGGTTACCAAGCTCTAAAGAATATGAGCCACCAAATTCTCCTGTAGGTCTTGCGGTAATCATATTTATTAAACCAGCTACAGCATTTCTTCCAAATTTTGTTCCTTGAGGGCCTTTTAATACTTCAACTCTTTCTACGTCATAAAAACCAATATCAGCAATAGCAGATGAGTTATAACTATGACCATTAGATGCTGTTACAAGAGAACCAATAACTGCAGCACCAACACCATATGAGCCTGTTCCTCTCATAGAAAAACTGGCACCAGATCCAAGACCCTTATCCATAATTAATCCAGGTACAGCTTCAGCTAAATCACTCATATCTTCTATCATGTTTTCAGTAAGACTTTCTGATGTAAAAGCTTCAACAGAAAGTGCTAAATCCTGGATGGATTCCTCTTTCTTAGAAGCTGTAACTATCACCTCTTCAACTTCTTGAGAAAATAGATTTGATGAAAATAAAAAAAGAAAACCTGCTGAAAATAAAATAAATTTAGAAAATTTGTTCATTTTGTTCATAATAACCCCCCCTATTCGGTATTATTTAAACTAACTAGTTATCAAAACTATATCATTAATTTATATTTATATACATATTTTTTAGATATATTATTACTGCCTAAATTAATATTTATCTAGTTTAATTTTAGATAGAGTAATATTAAAAATTAATCTTCTTTGAACCAGGGATGGCATTTAGAAATTCGCTTAATTGCCAGAATGCTTCCTTTAAAAATACCAAAATCTTCGATTGATTCGATAGCATATTGTGAACATGTTGGAGTAAATCTACAAGAAGGTGGAAACAAAGGAGATATAAAATATCTATAGAATTTAATTGGAAGTATAAATAACTTTTTTAATATCACTATTTGATAATTTAACGAGAATTAGAATTTTCATCAGATAAAACCTTTAATGCTTCACTCAAGTCCATGCTTTCTGTTTTATCGCTCCCCATTCTTCTAATTGAAACCGTATTAGAATCTTTCTCTCTCTCACCTAATGCCATAATCACAGGAACTTTAGCTGCACTATGTTCTCTGACCTTATAGCTAATTTTTTCATTCCTGAAATCAGCACGACATCTAATTCCAACACTCTCAAATGAATTAATTACATCAGATGCATAGTCATCAATATCTGACACTATTGTTGCAACTACAACTTGAACTGGAGCAAGCCAAAAAGGTAGTTTGCCTGAATAATTTTCTATAAGAACACCAATAAACCTTTCAAAAGAACCTAGAACAGCTCTATGAATCATAACCGGTGTATGTTTTTGACCATCTTCACCAATAAATTCAGCCTCAAGTCTATCAGGTAAATTAAAATCTGCCTGGAAAGTGCCGCACTGCCATTCTCTTCCAATAGCATCTGTTAAAACAAAATCTAATTTTGGGCCATAAAAAGCGCCATCACCCTCTTCAACTTCATAGGGAAGATCAAGTTTTTTTATTGCTGACTCCAGCGCATTTTCAGCTTTATCCCAAACCTCATCAGACCCAACTCGTATCTCAGGCCGAGTTGATAACTTGATATCAAATTTTTTAAACCCTAAATCTTTATATATATCAGAAAGGAGTTGAATAAAAAGTTTTGTTTCAGACTCTATTTGTTCTTCCGTGCAAAAAATATGACCATCATCTTGAGTGAATCCTCTAACCCTCATAAGACCATGCATAGTTCCTGATGCTTCATATCTATGACAAGAGCCAAATTCTGCATATCTTAAAGGCAAATCTCTATATGACTTTAATCCTTGATTGAAGATTTGAACATGACAAGGGCAATTCATTGGCTTTAACGCATTGGTTCTCTTTTCATTTGCATGCTCTTCGTCTATTTCAGTTATAAACATATTTTCTCTATACTTATCCCAGTGACCTGAAGCCTCCCATAATTTTCTATCAACTACTAGAGGTGTATTAATTTCCTTGTAGTTATATTTTTGAAGTTTACTGCGAATAAAATCTTGCAGTAATCTATATATAGTCCATCCATTAGGGTGCCAAAAAACCATTCCAGGAGCTTCTTCTTGAAAATGAAATAAATTCATTTCTTTGCCAAGCTTTCTATGGTCTCTTTTTTCAGCCTCTTCAAGTGAATGTAGATAAGCATTTAAATCTTTATCATTCTTCCATGCAGTACCATAAATTCTTGTAAGCATTTTATTCTTAGAGTCTCCTTTCCAATAAGCACCTGCTAACTTCGTTAACTTAAAAGAGCCTATATGTTTTAGACTTGGTAAATGCGGTCCTCTACATAGATCAACAAATTCATTGTTATCTTGAGAATAAAGTTGAAAATTATCTTCTTGATCAGATTCTTGAATAATAGATTCTTTATATAACTCCCCTTTTTCTTTAAAAACTTTTATTGCATCCTCTTTTGAATGAAATGTTTTTGTTATAGATGATTTTATGTCAATGATTCTTTTCATTTCTTTTTCTATTTTTTGAAGATCATCAGGAGAAATAGGTTTTGTAAATTCAAAATCGTAGTAAAAACCATTGGTGATTGTTGGTCCTATTGCAAGTTTAGTATCTGGATATAAGTTTTTAACTGCTCTAGCTAAAACCTGAGCGGTTAAAGTATGTCTCATGATTTCGAGACCTTCTGATGAATCAATTGTGATAATAGAGACTTCTGAATCTCCCTCAATAGGATCGCATAAATCTTTTTGATCGCCATTTATAGTGACTGCAATAGCAGCCTTAGCTAAACCCGGACCAATATCCATAGCCAAATCTAGGCCTGTTGATCCTTCTTTCAGCTCTCTTGTGCTCCCGTCTGGCAAAGTAATATTCATATCAGTTATATTATATAGGTAAATAGAAAACTGTATTAGGTCATAATGCTATTTCTTTATTTGCTGAAAAAGTTAGTAGCGCCTTCTTAGTTAAATGGATATAACAGATCCCTCCTAAGGATTAGTTGCAGGTTCGATTCCTGCAGAGGGCACCATAAAAAAACCCTCAAAAAGAGGGTTTTTTATTTAAAAATTAAAACTAATTTACACGGACCATTATATCGTCAGAGTGATTTAAAATATCTAATTTTTGTGTCATTAGAGGTTCGATAAGAGGTGCTAAAGCTGAATTTTTTTTCGCGAAATCAGCATAGCTATCAAAACCACAAACAATCTGCCACTCTAGGCCAGGGCCCCAAACATGAGACATCATATTACAGCCCCCAAAACCCTCATCATAAACATCAAATAATTTTTTTGCTCTTTCTGCCCTTTCAGCCATAGTTAAGTATGGGCCAAAAGAATAATTTGCCATAACTAGATACTTTGAAGGTCCTAAATTTTTTTCATCTACTGCAACTAATCTATCCTCATGATCGCCATAAAGCTGTCTTACATCTGCATTATCAACATTGTCATTAATTTCAGCAAATTGCTCCCAACTATCAAAGTAGCAGTAGCTATAAAAAGCTCTATCACTTCCAAAAGCATGCCGAAGTAAACCACAATTGTTGTAACCTTCTTTTTTCAAATCTTCAACATTCTTTAAAAGACTTTTAGCCAATGTTGCAGGGTTTGATCCTGCAGGCATAGTGTATGTTGATAGGTAAGCAAAATTATTCTCATGACTCATGGAGCTTTTATTTACTTCCTCATGATGATTGCTGTGAATAAAAATACTCAATGAGACAATTGGTAATATTAAAAAAAATTTCATTTTATCTCTTGTTTAAAATTAATGATTTTAATAATACATTAAAAAAATAAAAAAACTAAAGTTTTTTAAGGCACCAACCATGTCGACTCAAGGCCCTTCTTCCAGGAATGCAATGCCCTTCGGTGTCCAGAGCTTTTTAAGTGCAAGAATTCAAGTCTATCGAATGAAAATTTAAGAACAGCAAAATTCATATAACCATCTTCAATGTTGCCATCTTTTAAATCATATTCTTTTGGATCAGATATCTTAAGTGTTGAGCCACCTTTTACTGAATAACACTTTTTTGATCTAGTTGAGGAGCCCTCCCAAGCAGCTCGAGTTAAATAATCTTGATAATGAACTGATATCGTTCCTTGAAATTTAATTTGTATTTTGAGTTTTGGATCATACCCTAAGACACTTGCTGAATTATTATTTTTATAATGATCTATCTTTGCAGCTCTATAATCCGTATGAAATCTTAAGTACCTTTCTTTAAGGTTGAATTCTCTGAGCACCATTATTCTAGTTGCTACTTGATTATTATCTATTGAAGATACAGCAAGGGTGTGAAAAAGAGTTTTTGCATTATCTACAGCATTGCTTAGAATTAAATCTGCACTTTGGAGTGTTTGAGAGATTTCATGATACTCTTCGGGTAATTCTGCCTCAAGACTATTCTTAAAACTCATGATTTTAGATTCCACTCAGTCCCAGATTCTGTATCTTTAATTTCAACACCCATATCTAATAATTTTTGTCTTATCTTGTCTGCTTTTTCAAAATCTTTATCTTTCTTTGCATTAAGTCTTTCTGAGATAAGCGAGGTGACTTTATTAGTATCTAGATTTTTATCATTATGAGAAAACCAATCTAAATAATTTTCTTGACAGATGCCCATAAGATTAGTTGCTAGCAACATTTTAGATTTAAATTTTGGTAAATCCTCATTAGAAATAGATCTGAAATCTTTAATCATTTTGTTTAGGTTAGCTAATAAACCTGGAGTGTTTAGATCATCCAATAAAGGCGATATAAATTCTAGCGAAGAATCATTTATTTTGGATACCTCAACATCTTCAATATCAGCTAGTATTTTATATAACTTATCTAGAAGCTTTTTTGCTTGATGGATAACATTATCATTCCAATCCAATGCCTGTCTGTAGTGAGAAGAAAGGAGTGATAATCTAATAACTTCACCATGATTATCTTTCGTTAAATCTTTAACTAAAGAAATATTACCTAAAGATTTGGACATTTTTTCACCATGAACAGTTACAAAACCGTTGTGCATCCAGTAGTTAACATAAGATTTTGGATCGTTGATATTAGCTGAAGAGCAACAGCTTTGAGCAATTTCATTCTCATGATGTGGGAAGGTTAAGTCTCTACCACCACCATGGATGTCAAAAGGCAATCCAAGTGTTTTTTCTGACATAGCCGAACATTCAGTGTGCCAACCTGGTCTTCCAAAACCCCAGGGAGAATTCCAGCCTGGTTGCATCTCATTGCTAGGCTTCCATAAAACAAAATCAGCTGGATCTCTTTTAAATGGTGCTACTTCAACTCTACTTCCAGCAATTTGTTCATCACGATTCCTTTTAGAAAGCTTTCCGTAATTTTCATACGATGGTACATGAAATAAGACATGTCCATCTTTTTCATATGCATGATCTTTAGAAATAAGATCTTCAATAAGCTCTATCATTTCAGGTATATATTCAGTGGCTTTTGGCTGAATATCAGGAGATTTTACTAAAAGTTTTAGCATATCTTTATTGTAGATGTCAGTATATTTTTGAGTTATGTGCTCTATAGGAACATCTAGCTCATTAGCGGCATCAATTATCTTGTCATCTATATCAGTTATATTAGACACATAAGTTACCTTTGGATAGGTATACCTTAAAACTCTAACAAGGGTATCAAAAACAACTGCCATTCTTGCATTACCAATATGTGCATAGTTATATACAGTAGGTCCACATGCATAAATTTTTACATGATTAGGATCTAAGGGGATGAAATCTTCTTTTTTACCGGTGTATGAATTAAAGATTTTCATTTTATATTTTCTAAGCTTATTATTTTCATTTCCCTAAGAGTTTTTAATAGCGGTATTAAAGGCATCCCTCTAATTGTATACGAGGAACCATTTACTGATGAAAACAAGTTACAACCAAGCGATTCAAATTTATATGCTCCTGCAGCATTAATTGGGTTCTCTGCTTTAACATAATTAATAATTTCCTTGTCTGTTAAAGAATGCATATTAAGTTCTACAATTTCATAATAATTCCACAAAGAAACTCCATCTTTATACAAACACACTCCGCTATATTGATAATGAGTAGTACCTGACAATAATTTTAAATTTTCAATAGCTTTTTCCATTGAACCAGGTTTATCAAAAACCTTATTTTGAAAAATACACATCTGATCTCCCCCAATGACAAGAAGATTGGGATTATTAATGCTTACCTCATAAGCCTTGGCTGCTGCCAATTTTATAACTTGATCTTCAAAGGGAAGCCCATCCATTTCTTTTTTTAATAAATCTTCATCAACTTGCGAAGAAATCACCTCAAAATGAATACCTGCGTCTTCGAGCATTACTCGTCTGCTATGAGATCCAGAGGCTAAAATAAGTGGAGTGTTTGGATAAATGCTTGGCATAAAACCAGCTCTTAGAAAATCTTAAAAATTCTTAGGGGAATTTATGAGATTCATAAACTCGGCTCTAGTTTCAATATTATCCCTAAAACTTCCGAGCATTCTACTTGTTATAGTGCTAGATTCTGTTTTATGAATTCCTCTTGTAGACATGCACTCATGGTTTGCATCTATAACTACAGCAACACCTTTAGGCTCAAGAACTCTATTAATAGTATCTGCTATTAATGCGGTCATTGTCTCTTGAGTTTGGAGACGTTTTCCAAAAATATCTACAACTCTTGCAAGTTTACTTATACCAACAACTCTTTTGTTAGGAATATACCCTACATGTGCAACACCAACTATAGGAACCATGTGATGTTCACAATGAGATTCAACTCTAATATTTCTTACTATAACAACCTCATCATATCCTTCAACTTCTTCAAAAGTTTTACCTAACACTTTTTCAGGATCTTCTGAATAACCAGAAAAGAATTCGTTATAAGACCTGACCACCCTATCAGGTGTCTCAATAAGACCCTCTCGGTCGGGATCATCGCCTGCCCATGAAATTAAAGTTCTTACAGCTTTTAAGGCTTCTTCTTTACTTGGTTTATTAGGCATTGTTTTTCCTTGTTTTGATTAATGCATATTTTAAAGAATAATAGTGAAATAAAAAAGGAGAGATGCACTATCTCTCCTTTAAATTTAAAATATTAAATATTATCAGTAATAATTTTAAGAACTAGAGCTAAAACAAATGATGATGTAATAACAGCTCTTACTGAAGCTATAGCTGGAAGCATTTTGCCCCAAATTGCATTTGCTTCAATAATAAATATTATTGCCAGCCCTATTAAAACTGCATTTAAACTTACATCTACTCCAGCTCCATGAACTGAGTAAACCATATACATAAGCATTGGTACTGAAAAAAGTGTATTGGTTCTTGATGCTAGACCAGCTTTAGCTCCAGCTGTTGCAGCATCTCCCTCTTTCATACCTAAAACAATTTTTTGATTTCTCCAAATAATTCCCCATACGTTAAGCATCATCAAGGTTCCCATTGCTGCACCAAGAATGATCTCAGTACCAATTCTTACATGAATTTGATAAAGCAGAATTACTCCAGTTAAAAACGTAAATAATGCAGCCCATCTAAACCACCATAAAGCGTTCGGTGCTAATTTTTTAAATACGTCAGCCTTTGCATCAGGGTCTGCTACCTTTACATACTCGCCTTGAATAAAATTAAAGTAATAAAGTAAGCCTATCCAAGTTATCCCAAAAAGAATATGAAAAGCCCTGAAAAAAGATTGGTCAGTTAAAATATCCATGTTTCTCCTTATAAATATGCTATCGTTATCTTAAATGAAATTTGTATGTAAATCTAATAAAAATGGGGCTTTAAGCCCCATTTTATTTCTGAACAAAAATTTAATTACATCATTCCGCCCATTCCGCCCATTCCGCCCATGTCAGGCATAGGAGGCATTGCAGTTTCATCTTTAGGAACATCTGTAACCATAGCTTCGGTTGTTATCATCATTCCAGCTACAGAACCAGCTGCCTGAATTGCAGTTCTTGTAACTTTAGCAGGATCAAGGATACCCATTTCAATCATATCTCCATATTCACCTGTAGATGCATTAAAACCATATGATCCCTTACCGTTTTTAACATTAGCTAAAATAACTGATGATTCTTCGCCAGCATTAGAAACAATTTGTCTCAAAGGTGCCTCAAAAGCTTTTCTAGCAATATTAATACCAACATTTTGGTCTTCATTATCTCCAGTAACTTTTTCAACTGCTTCTAAGCATCTTATTAAAGCTGATCCTCCTCCAGGAACAACCCCTTCTTCAACAGCGGCTCTTGTAGAATGAAGAGCATCTTCAACTCTAGCTTTTTTCTCTTTCATCTCAACTTCAGAACCAGCGCCAACTTTTATAACAGCAACTCCGCCTGCAAGTTTTGCAACTCTTTCTTGAAGTTTTTCTTTGTCATAGTCTGATGAAGTATCTTCAATTTGAGCTCTGATTTGATTAACTCTAGCTGCTATGTCTTTTTCATCACCAGCTCCGTCAATAACGGTAGTATTATCTTTATTTAATACTATTCTCTTAGCAGTTCCAAGGTCTTCGATGGTAGCGCCTTCTAATGAGAGGCCAACCTCTTCGGAGATAACAGTTCCACCAGTAAGAATAGCAATATCTTCAAGCATTGCTTTTCTTCTATCACCAAATCCTGGTGCTTTACATGCAGCTGCCTTAACAATGCCTCTAAGATTGTTAACAACCAAAGTAGCCAATGCTTCACCTTCGATATCTTCAGCAATTATTAAAAGTGGCTTTCCAGCTTTTGCAACTGACTCAAGCAGAGGTAACAAGTCCCTAATGTTTGAAATTTTCTTATCAAATAATAAGATAAGAGGACTCTCAAGCTCAACGGTCATATTATCTTGATTTGTCACAAAATAAGGAGATAGATAGCCCCTATCAAATTGCATACCTTCTACAACATCAAGTTCATTTTCAATACCGCTTCCTTCTTCGACGGTGATAACACCCTCTTTACCAACTTTTTCCATAGCCTCAGCAATTATATCGCCAACAGCTTGATCACCATTAGCTGATATAGTTCCAACTTGCGCAATAGCTTTGCTATCAGCACAAGGAACGCTCAAGCCTTTTACATGCTCAACAGCAGCACTAACAGCTTTATCTATACCTCTTTTTAAATCCATAGGATTCATTCCAGCAGCAACAGCTTTGTTACCCTCGTTAACGATTGATTGAGCTAAAACAGTTGCAGTCGTTGTTCCATCGCCTGCTTCGTCGTTCGTTTGAGAAGCTACCTGTTTAATCATTTGAGCTCCCATATTTTCAAATTTGTTTTCTAGCTCAATTTCTTTAGCAACGGAAACTCCATCCTTGGTAACCGTAGGTGCACCAAAGGACTTATCCAAAACAACGTTTCTTCCTTTAGGTCCAAGTGTTACCTTAACCGCATCCGCAAGAACGTTAACGCCTTTCAGCATCAAACTTCTTGCGCTATCTCCAAATTTTACATCTTTAGCTGACATTTTTTTCTCCCTTAATAATTAATATAATTTTTATTCAATAACGCCGAAAATATCACTTTCACTCATGATCAGATAATCTTCGCCTTCAAGCTTTACTTCATTCCCAGCGTACTGACCAAATAGTACGATATCTCCTGCTTTTATATTTACTGGAGTAACTTCTCCTGAATCATTTTTTTTACCAGGTCCAACTGAAATTACTTCGCCTTGCGAAGGTTTTTCTTTAGCAGATCCTGAGAGAATAATGCCTCCAGATGATGTTTCCTCTTCTTCAGTTCTTTTAACTAGAACTTTGTCATGTAAAGGTCTTAGTTTCATTTTTATCTCCTATTAAAATAATTGAATGAATTTTATGTTAGTTTCCTAACTTACACACTAGTTAAGGTCTAAAAAATAGAAATCAATAGCTTATTGAGTTTTTTTATTAAAAATAAAAAGGGCAAGTAAAATACCTATCAAGTTTGATATCAAGTCAGCTATTTCAAAAAACCTATATGGATGGTAAAAATGAATAATTTCAATAGCAAACCCAAATGTAAATATCAGTCCTAATAATAAAAGTTTAGAGAGATTGAAATAAGAATTTAGCCCCAAAAATGAAAGATATAAAAAAATTAAAGCATGAATCATCTTATCTGTTAAAAAAGATAAAGCAGCAATGTTAGGTATTGACGATGCTGGAATGACACTAAAAAACAATATCAATAACAAAGAAAGGCAGAAGATTATTCTATAAAGTGTTTTCATGCCTTATCAGAAAGTTTTTATAGGTGAGTAATAAAATTATAGAAGGAATAGTTAACATAGATGTTGTTATATAAAAGCCCATCCATCCATGTTCAAAACCAAAAATTTCTTGAAGGTAATTAACCCATACCCCCGATAAGCCCTTAAGAGCAAATCCAGGTCCAGCCATAAAGCCTGTTAATAAAGCGTATTGAAATCCTGTATATTTTTTTGATACAAGGCTTGTTAGGAATGCGATGTTAACTGTCCCAACAATTCCTGCGGCAAGACTATCCATGGCTACTATTATTGCTAAAGAGCTTATGCTTTTATCTGATACTGCAACATATGCAAATAAAATATTTGTAATCATTACAAGAAATGCTCCAATAAGAAGTGATTTAAAAATCTTTACTCTTTTTATTAAAATACCTCCAAAGAAAATGCCAAATATTGAAGCAGCTAATGCAATTACCTTTACAACTGCACCTATCTCAGTCAGTGTAAAACCCATATCTATATAAAAAGGTGTCGCCATGGGACCCATAACTATATCTGTTAGTCTGTATGTAGCAATAATTAGTAAGATTATAGATGCCATAAACATGCCAAAACGAGAGAAGAAATCTTTTAAAGGTTCGACTATAGAATTGATGAAATTTAATTTGCCAAGCTCTGTATTTTTTTCCTCTTTAGAAAATAAAACCCCGACAAAACCAAGACACATCAATCCAGCCATTAACTTAAATGTCATAGACCAGCCATTTATATCAGCAAAAATTAAAGCCAATGATGTTGCTGCAATAATTGCTAGTCGGTAACCAAGTTGATACGAAGCAGCTAAATTACCTTGATCACTGATGTGAGCATACTCGATCCTAAAAGCATCAATAGCAATATCTTGAATTGATCCAGCAAGTGCAATAGTTACTCCAACAACACAAAACAAGATAAAGTTTTCAACAGGATTAATATTTGAAATCAGTAATAAACTTCCGAATATAAGAATTTGCATTAAAGCTATCCAGCTTTTTCTATGACCATACTTGGCTAAAAAAGGTACTGGAAATCTATCTACTATAGGTGCCCAGATAAATTTAAAGGTGTATGAAAAAGTTATCCAAGTGAAAAAACCTATATAACTTAAATCAATATTTACATCTCTTAGCCATGCAGTAGATGTGCTTATTAAAAGAATATATGGCAAGCCGGAGCCAAAACCTAAAAAAAGCATTACAAACATTTTTTTAAAGTTATACATTATTTAAATATCTATTCCAATCAAACATTTTTCCTGGATCAGTCTTTCTGCCAGGAGCAATATCAGAATGTCCTTTTATATTATCTTTATTTATTAAAGCATACTCTTTAATTAATGATGATGTTACAAGAGACAGTTGGTCATACTGAATATCTTCAAAAATATCATCATCACTTCCTTCTAACTCAATCCCTATTGAAAAATTATTACAATCATCTTGACCCTTAAATGAAGACACGCCAGCATGCCAAGCACGCTTATTAAAGGGAACAAATTGAATAACCTCTCCACTTCTTTTTATAAGAATATGTGAAGAAACTTTAATGTCTTGTATCTCTTTATAAAAATTATGCAAAGAAAAATCTAATTCATTTAAAAAGAACTTTTCAATATGATTTGTATTATATGTTTTTGGTGGCAAACTTATTGAGTGAATAACTAGTAAGCTTATATCAACGCCTTTTGGTCTATCATTAAAGTTAGGTGACTCTAAGAATTTAATACCTTGGAGTCTGTTATTTTTGACTTCCATTTATCTTAACAAGGGAGGTAGTTTAAAAAATATACTTTCTTTATCTTCTCCATTTTCATTAATGTCTGCTCCTGTGTATTCTTTGAGAGCATGTGCAATTTCCTGGACTCTTTCTTCAGGCGCCGATGCTCCAGCGGTAATTGATATTGTTTTACAGCCATCTAGTTCAGCAAGATTAAGTTCATCAAATTCATCTATTAATACTGCCTTGCATCCACATTTCTCTGCAAGTTCTTTCAATCTGTTTGAATTCGAGCTATTAACAGATCCAACAACAATCATATAATCAGATTCTAATGCCAGTTGCTTTACAGCGTCTTGTCTATTTTGAGTTGCATAACATATATCATCATTCTTTGGCACTTTGATATTAGGGAACCTTGATTTTAAGATATCAATAATAGACTTAGTATCATCAACACTTAAAGTGGTCTGAGTAACCAATGCTAATTCATGTGGCTTTGAGACTTCAATTTCGGCAGCCTCCTTATCATCTTGAACTAAATATATATTGCTGAAATCTGTATTGATATGTCTGCCTATTGTTCCCTCAACTTCAGGGTGACCTTCATGCCCTATTAAGATAATATCTTTTTCTGATCTTGCATGCCTAATCACTTCCATATGAACTTTAGTTACAAGAGGGCAAGTAGCATCAAAGTATTGAAGGTTTCTTAATTTTGTATTCTCCTCCACCCGATTTGAGACACCATGAGCACTAAAGACTACAAGCGAGCCATCGGGAATTTCATCAATTTCTTCTACAAAAATTGCCCCTCTTTTTTTAAGATCCTCTACAACAAATTTATTGTGAACCACCTCATGCTTCACATAAACCGGACTGCCATAAATTTCAAGAGCTCTATTAACAATATCAATAGCTCTATCTACACCCGCACAAAAGCCTCTTGGATTTGCAAGCTTAATTTCTTTAACTTTTACTGACATGATCTCTTTTAAATAATTCTAAATAAATTAGAGTGACTGCTCCAATGGTTATAAATGCATCTGCAGGGTTAAAAATAAAAAAAGAAAAATCATGAATTTTTAAATGTAAAAAATCTGTTACGTATCCGTCGGGAATTCTATCAAATATATTTCCCAAAGCTCCTCCAATAATCATAGATAAAGCTAACTTTTTAAAACTTTCATTCTCTTTATTTAAGAGCATAAATATGTATATAACAATACAAATACCTACAATTGTTAATAAATTTGATAATGCTCTATGACCAAAGTCTAAAAATCCAAAAGCAATGCCAGAATTATAGGTTAGATATAGATCTATAAAAGGTATAAAGCTTTTTGATTCAAATTCATTAAGATAAATTAATGCAAGCTGCTTTGTTGAAATATCAAATAATAAAAAAATTAATACGCATAGATAATATTTATTTTTAAACAAAATATCTTACTTCTCCATCTGAATCTATATTCTCTTCACACCTTGAACAGATTTCAGGGTGAGATTTACTTTCCCCAACCGAACTATCTTTATGCCAGCATCTTGTGCATTTCTCTTCATTAATTTGATCAATTAAAATTTGTAATGTATCCCCAGCTTTTATAGATGCTTTTGAGGAAATAAAGACAAAATGAAGCTCATCACCTAGCTTATCTAAAATAGCCTTATCTTCTTTATTTACAGAAATTGTGACATTAGCATCAAGAGATCCCTTTAACTTATTTTCATTTCTGAGTCCTTCAATAGATTGGTTAACTAAATCTTTAATTTCAAAAATTCTTTTCCAATCAGTATCACTGATGATCTTTGATTGATTGGTTGTTTCTTGTAAATATGCTGATAGAAATACCGAATCTTCCTGATTTTTTAAACCTTTATGTGTTTGCCATAACTCTTCTGAAGTGAAAGATAAGATAGGAGCAATTAATCTAACCATAACATTTAAAACATAATCAAGGCTTGTTTGACATGATTTTCTTGCCAGGGAATCATTTTTGCATGTGTAAAGACGATCCTTAACAATATCCAAATAGATTCCGCCCAATTCATTAACACAAAAATTATGTATTCTCTGAACAACATTGTGATATGTGTATGTTTCATAATATTTAATGACATCACTTTCTAATTTCTGAGCTTCTAGGATAATCCATTTATCAAGTTCTATTTGTTCATCAAATTTAGTTTTTTCTGCATTATCAAAGTCATTTAAATTACCAAGAATGAACCTAAAGGTGTTTCTGATTCTTCTATACTGGTCTGATACCCTTTTAAGAATTTCATCCGATGCAACCATTTCACTCCTAAAGTCTGTTGAAGCTACCCACAGCCTTAAAATGTCTGCACCCAAGCTATCCCAGACTTTTTGAGGTGATACAACATTACCCAGAGATTTTGATTGTTTTCTTCCATTTTCATCAACTACAAAGCCATGAGTAAGAACAGCTTTATATGGAGCCCTTCCATTCATGGCTATGCTTGTTAGCAATGATGACTGGAACCATCCTCTATGCTGATCGGAGCCCTCTAAATATAGATCTGCAACAACACCCTTAGAAAATCTTTTTTCAGAAACAGTATAATGAGTTACTCCTGAATCAAACCAAACGTCCAAGGTATCTAGGGTTTTTATATATTTAGAAGCGTTATCAATATAATCACTTAAATCTAGTTTATCCCATTCTGAAATTCCATTTTTTTCGATTGCATCTGCAAATTTTTTAAAAAGATCATTTTGCTCTGGATGTATTTCTCCGGTTTCTTTATGAATAACTAAAGTTAAAGGAATGCCCCAGTTTCTTTGTCTTGATATACACCAGTCAGGTCTATCAGTTAACATGCTTTCTATTCTTTGGAGACCCCATGACGGTTCCCATTGCACATTAGTAATACTATCTAGAGCTTGATTTAATAGATCTTCTTGGTTCATTGAAATAAACCATTGAGCTGTTGAAGTAAATATTAAAGGTGTTTTATGTCGCCAGCAGTGAGGATAAGAATGATGGTAATCATTGCAATTAATTAATGCTTTTTTTTCATCAAGTTTTTCAATAACTAAATGATCGGCTTTAAGTGGAGGTATTCCGGCAATAAAATCAATTTCTGCTTTAAACAAACCATTACTATCTAATGCTTTAAATGTTTCAATATTATTCTTTTTACAAACTATAAAGTCATCCATTCCGTGAGCTGGTGCTGTATGGACACACCCAGTTCCAGCATCAGTTGTTACATGATCAGCATGAAGAAGTGTTGATTTTCTATCCAAGAATGGATGGAAGAATTCAATATTTTTAAAATTCTTGCCTTTGGTAGTTGAAACTTTTACAGCATCCACACCCCATCTTTCAATGCATGATTCGAACATTGAGTCAGCTATAACATAATATGAATTTTTAATGTGAATCAGAGAATATTCCAGATCTGGATTGATGCAAACCGCTACATTGGATGGGATTGTCCATGGAGTAGTTGTCCAAATAATGAAAGCTATAGATTCACATCCTTGAAAACTAAAAATATTTTTTACCTCCTTAAAACTTGCATCATCAAGCTTAAAAGCCACATCGATGGATTTTGAAACTTTATCTTGATATTCAACCTCTGCTTCAGCAAGAGAGGAACGACAATCCTGACACCAATGTACAGGTTTCTCGCCTTTTTGAAGGTGCCCTCCATTAAAAATTTTTCCCAATGCCCTAACAGCATCTGCTTCGAAAGATGAATCCAAACTTTTATAAGGATTATCCCAATCTCCAAACACGCCAAGTCTAATAAAATCCTTCTTCTGATTCTCAATTTGCGTTAACGCATACTCTTTACATGCTTCTTGAAATTTTCCCTTATCTTGAACGAGCTCACTTTTTTTTCCGTGTTTTTTTTCTACGTTAAGTTCAATAGGCAATCCATGACAGTCCCAGCCAGGAACATAAGGTGCGTTTTTTCCTAACAAGGTTTTTGATTTTATAGTTATGTCTTTTAGAATTTTATTAACTGAATGACCAAGATGAATAGATCCATTTGCGTATGGTGGACCGTCATGAAGTATAAAAATATCATCATCCTTTCTCAATTCTCTTATTCTTTTGTAGATATCAATCTCATTCCATAGATTTATTATTTCTGGCTCTTTTTTTGGCAACCCTGCTTTCATGGAAAGTTCTGTTTCAGGTAGATTTAAAGTATCCCTATAATTAATTGTCATAATGTTTTACTTAAAAAAAATTTTGCAGTTTTTATGTCTTCTTGAATTTGAGATTTTAACATGTCTAAGTTTTTAAATTTCTTTTCGTCTCTTATTTTATTTATAAATTGAACATCTAATCTCTTTGAATAAATGTTTGAATTAAAATTAAGTAAATGCACCTCTAGAACAGGGTGGGAACCCCCAACAGTTGGCCTCACTCCCATATTTGCAATGCCATCAATAGGCTTTTTATCTAAAAAACACCTCACTGCATATACTCCAGAAATTGGTAGTTTTTGTTTTGGAAGCCAAATATTTGCAGTTGGTATCCCAATTGTTCTTCCAAGATGTTGACCGTGGACAACTTTTCCTGAAAAAATATAGGGTCTTCCAAGGAGATCTTGTGCTAGAGAAAAATTATTCTCTAATAGAGCTTTTCTAATTCTTGTACTGCTAACACGCTCATTTAAGTATTCATAAGTTTCTGTATTTGCAACCTCAATGTTATTTGTTTGACCCCATTCTTGCAAAAGCTTAAAGCCACCTGATCTATTTGCTCCAAATCTAAAATCATCTCCGACTGTTAGGGATAATAGTCCAACAGAATCTAATATATCTGATATGAATATTTCAGGAGTCATCTCTCTTAAGGAGTTATTAAATTTCAGAAAAAAAACAAAGTCGATTCCAAATTCTTTTAATAATTCAAACTTTTTTCTCCATGGGTAAATTCTAGGCGGTGCATCTGTATTAGTACTTTTTGATACAGCAAAGTATTCTGATGCATGAGGTTCTGTAAAAAATACTATGGATGCTGAATTAGTTTCTTTAGCTCTATTTTTTATTTTCGATAAAATGGATTGGTGTCCTTTATGCAAGCCATCAAAATTTCCAATTGTTGCATGCAGCCTTGCATGTGGATGATGTCTCCTAAAAAGCTCTAAATTATGCTGACCTCTTATTAAGTACATTTTAATTTAAAACTTCTTTTAATGGGTTGCCTCTAATTAACCTACACATTCCAAAATAGATAACCATTGATATAGTAACTTTAAAGAATAAAGCAAAAATTTTCTCGAATTGGTTAAGGTTATAAAAATCATATAGTGCTGAAGAAAAATTTAGAAATACTAAAACAAATATTGAAGATATTAATATAGATAAATTAAATCTATTAAATGGGTTATTAATCTTTATAAATCCATCTTTGATTAAGATTATTTCTAGAATTAAAACACTTATAACCGCCGCTATACTGCTTCCAACAGCTATACCAACATGACCATAACCTAACTTAAATGCAAATAGATAATTTAGAAATGCATTGAGGAATAATGATAATAGGGCTACATACATCGGTGTTTTAGTGTCCTTCCTTGAGAAAAAAGCTGGCGTAAGAACCTTCATAAGCATAAAAAAAGGAAGTCCAACAGAATAAGCCATTAGGCTTAATGAGGTTTGTTGAACATCAATTATAGAAAACTCACCTCTATAAAAAATTGTACTTATTAGATCTACTGAACATAGATATAAGCCAATCAAAGAAGGTATTCCAATAAACAGAACAAACCTTTGACCTTTTCGAAGCTCATCAATAAACAATTTTTTATTACTATTTATATCTATTTTCGATAAGGTTGGTAAAAGTACTGTGCCTATTGCAATGGCAAAAATTCCCATCGGAAACTGGATTAGTCTATCAGAAACATAAAGCCATGTTGGGCTGCCGGTTTGAAGCAATGATGCAAAAATGGTGTCGATTAATAAATTTATTTGAATAATACCTCCAGCAAGTATTGCTGGTAACATTAGTTTTAGAACGCTCATTTGTCCTGAATGAGAAAAATTAATATTTGGCTTTGGAAGCCTGTTAATATTTTTTAAGGCATATATGTGAATTAATAACTGGAGAAACCCGGCTATAAGGACCCCCCAGGCTAGTGCATAAACGGGCATATCAAGAATCGGAGCAATCAAAGTTGCTGCAATAATTAAAGTAATATTAAAAATTAAAGGCGTAAATGCAGGTAAAGAAAATTTATCATGAGTATTTTGAATTCCGCTTGCAAATGAAACTAAAGAAATTAAGGCTAAGTAAGGAAACATTATTCTAAGAAGGTCTATAGCAAGTATTCTTTTTGATTCATCATAATAAAAACCTGGAGCAAAAATAAAAATAAAAACCGGGGTTATAAGAAGAACAAGTATTGTAAAAAGAAATAAGATACTTAGAAAAGATCCAGCTAGGGCATTTATGAATTCTTGTGTATTTTTATCATCATTAGTTTTTTGATAATCACTGTAAATTGGAATAAAAGCTTGATTGAAAGCGCCTTCAGCAAAAAATCTTCTAAATAGATTAGGTATCTTAAGTGTTACAACAAAAATATCATGGAATACTGAAGCACCAAGAAGGTTTGTTGTAGCTATGTCTCTTATAAGTCCAAAAATTCTTGAAAGACCCGTCCAAGAAGAAACTTTAGTCAAAGAAGAATAAATTTTATTTCTCCTCATTTCAGTCATTAGGTTTGAAGTCTAATGAAGCTGAATTAATACAATATCTTAATCCAGTTGGTTTTGGGCCATCATTAAATACATGACCTAAATGAGCATCACATTCATTACATTTAACCTCTATTCTTGTCATGCCATGTGAGAAATCTGATTTTTCAGTAATTGAGTCTTTGTTTTTAGGAAGGAAAAAGCTAGGCCAACCGCAACCTGCATCAAATTTAGTATCTGATTCAAAAAGTGGAGCATTACAGCAAATGCAACTATAAGATCCTTCCTTATTAAAATCCCAGTATTTGCCTGTAAAAGGTTTTTCTGTCCCAGATTGTCTTGTTACATAGTAACTTTCATCTGATAACTCAGATTTCCATTGTTCATCAGTTTTTTTTATGTTTGACATTGCATAATTGTAAAGAACAACTATGAATATAGGTAGCTCTTCAGATGGAAAGAGCTAAAAATTATGAACTTTTATCTAATTTTACTGATTTATCAGAATCATTTGCATACTGAATAAAGTCATCAAGAAGAGATTCAGAAGGAAAATATATTCTTCTTCTTCTATCAACCTCAGACGACTTTTCAATGATATAGCCAAGCTGAACGGCCTGCTTAAGAACCTGAAGTCGCTTGATTCGAGAGGCAAACTTTTTAGGCACTAATGATATTGCATATTCCTGAGATATCTCATTACCTTGAAAGGATTCCCACATAAAACTCATCAAAAAATAAAACCTATATGTATCCGCTTGAAAGAAGTTAAGTGAGTCAGGATTATTAGGGTTATCTATAGTTGCACTAAGCACCCTTCTTATTAGTTTTTTTGAATTATCGATTGATTTTTCATCAATTTTTGCAATGTTCACAGATACTCCTTTAATAAAAAAATTATATATATTTTATATATGCAACTTTTATGCCAGATAATTATAGAATTTGGACTTTTTTATTTATAAATTATTACTTGATGTCGAAAATAAAAAAATTTATGTAATTGGGTTTTAAGGAACTACATAAATTTGTATATATTATATATATAATTTTAATATATGTGTGTGACAATTGTGCAAATTATAGAGAAATTATCCTATATTTCTATATCTTTTCGTGGGAAATGCTTAGATCTTATTTCTTCAAAAATATTTTTTTTATTACTTGTATCAGAATTTATATATTTTGTTTTGAAGATTTCAGACTCTAATTTTATATCGTATTCTTTATTGTAATTAGCAATATCCCGTTTGCTTTGAATATCTTTATCTTCTGACGTAATAAAATTTTTTATTACTTCGAGGTTTAATTTTTTTTGGTCATCATTGATATTTATATAGCTTTGTAAAAAATCAATTAACATGATTGTTCCATTAATTTTTCCATTTATGCTGTGGCCTGCTATGTGCGGCGTTGCTAATAATGCAAAATCAATAATTTTATTTGATGGACATGGCTCATTTATCCATACATCGCTAATATAATTTGTGTTCTTTAAATTTATAAGTTTAGATTCATCTACAATCCCTCCTCTAGAAGTGTTAATCAGGGTTTTTCCTTGTATATCATCTAAAAAATCTACATCTATCATATTGTTTGTAGGGAATTCTGTTTTATATGTCATAGGAACATGTAAGGTTATCAGGTCACAACTTTTTATCTGCTCTATGTCAACAAGGAAATTAAAATTTAAGAAAGGGTCATAAATGAAGTTTTTTATTGAAAAATAATCTAACGCTGTTTTTAGTTTTTTCCCAATATTTCCATACCCAACAATTCCAACTGAAGAGGTTAAATCAAACATGCCCTCATCTTTCAAGAAGCATATAGAGGACATAACATAATTTACAACTGATAAAGCGTTGCAACCCGGTGCGTAAAACCATTTAATATAATTATTCTTTAGATAGTCTGTGTCTATATGGTCGATTCCAGAAGTTGCTGATCCAATTAATTTTATATTCGTACCAGTCAATAATAACTCATTAACTTTTACAGTAGACCTGACCAGTAATATATCGGCATCTTTAATATTAGAATTTTTAATATCAGAAGAGTTAAAAAATTTTAATTCAATACCATCAAATCCTTTTAAAAGAGAAATAATTTCTTGTATTGATTTAATACCTTTATCAACAATAACTTTCATGAACTAGTTGAATTTATCAGGCATGATAAGGCTTTTTAGCCATCCAAACAGAGTATTATTTCTAAGAGAATATTTATCTAAAGCATCAAAATCTTTTGCTAATTTAACAGGATCTGCTAGAAAGTCTGCTCTTGTATTGAAATCTTTTTTTTCTAATTTTTTAACTAGTATTGCGGGGTTGCCTGCAAAAATAGAATTAGGAGGGACGTCTTTTGTAACAACAGCCCCAGCACCAATAATACTATTTTTACCAATTCTGACACCTTTGCAAATAATAGCACTATCTCCAATCCAAACATTATCCTCAAACACTACAGGCTTTGTTTTTCCTACAGGCTTTGCTCTATCATAAATTCCATGCCAATCTGCATCAGAGATATATGCTCCATGAGCGATCATACAAGCATCTCCCATAATTATACTTTCTGCTGACATTATTCTTACACCAGGTGTTATGAGGCAATATTTACCAATTTTAATTTCACCTTTATGGTCGCCAATATCCCATGAAGTAAACTGAATATTCGCATCGCTTGATCCTATTAAAGTTGGATAATCATCAATAGAAACATTACCTCCAAAAACTTTAATATATCTAGGTTTAAAATATGCCCCTCCTTTGCCAAGATGCTTAAACTGAGGTTTTACAAAATGTCTTACATATATTTTTGTAACTCTTATAGTTATTTTTTTTAACCAATATGGTCTATTATCTTTTCTGATATTAATCTCCTTTTAAATTATTTTAATATGATAAAGTAGCCAAAAATTATTTCTAAAAGTGGCATTGATTAACAAGTACATTATAGAGTTTAAGCAACTCATTAAGATAGGGGTACCAATATTTGGATCTCAACTATCCTACATGCTCATGGGAACAACAGATACCATCATTGCTGGAAGAGCAAGTCCAGCTGATTTAGCTGGACTAGGGGTTGGCAATTCAATATCTATGACAATTTTTATGTTTATCTCTGGTGTTATTTTTGCTGTTACGCCAATTGTTGCGCAACTTTATGGAGCAAAAAGATTTGAGCAGATTGGCCAAAAGTTAAGAGAAGTATTATGGATAGCCCTTTTTTTAGGTATTTTAATAGCTGTTTTATTTATGAATATGGGATTTATTTTAAACAATCTTCCTATAGATAAAAGTATTACAGATATCTCAATAAAATATTTGCAAGCAATAGCTTTAGGATTTACCTTTCTAACAATTTTTACCTGCCTAAGATGCTATAGCGAAGGTATGAAGCTTACAGTTCCAGTTTTTGTAATAGCTTTCTTTGGAATGATTTTAAATATTCCATTAGATTTAATGTTTGTCTACGGTTGGTTTGGTGCTCCAAAACTTGGGGGTGTTGGATGCGGTATTGCTACAACCATTGTTTCATTTATCATGATGGTAGCAATGTTTTTGTATATTGCAATAAATAAAAATTATAGGAAAACCCAACCTTTTTCTAAGTTTTCTTGGCCATCCTCAAGCACTACAAAAGAAGCTGTAAAACTTGGTGTTCCAATTGGATTAGGAATATTTATTGAACTCAGTATGTTTTCAGGAGCAGGTATAATTCTTGCAGTTTTGGGTGAGTCTATTGTTGCAAGTCATTATATTGCTATAAATATAGCAAGTTTATTTTTCATGATTCCTCTTTCTATAGGACTAGCAGCTGCAACAAGAGTTGGAAATTTAATTGGAGAAAAAAATCCTTTCCAAGCAAAAACTGCATCTCATTCAACGATATATTTATGCATAATTGCAGCTTTAATAAATATTGCTGTAATTTTGCTTTTTAGAGAATTTATTGTCGGCATTTATACTACCGATCTTATAGTTTTTAATCTCACTGTTAGCTTACTTATATTTGCAGCATTTTTTCAGCTGCCTGATGGAATTCAAATGGGAGCTCTTGGAAGTTTAAGGGGTTATAAAGATACCTTTGTACCAATGATATTATTGTTTATATCTTATTGGATTTTTGCTTTACCTGTTGGTTACTATCTAACTAATGTGGGCTTTGGCGTTCCTTATGGAGCCTCAGGCATGTGGATAGGGATGATTATAGGTTTGAGTATATTCTCATTCCTTTCTATTTTAAGATTAAGATGGATGACAAGAAAAACCTTAAGAGCATATATTTAAAGAACTTCTCTTACTTTGGTACCAATTTCAACTAAGTTATCAGCGATATGAACGCCACATTCTTTGAGTTTAGCAATCTTATCTGCCGCAGTTCCTTTTCCGCCAGCAATAATAGCGCCTGCATGACCCATTCTTTTTCCAACTGGTGCTGTCTGGCCAGCTATATATGAAATAACTGGTTTGGAGACATAATTTTTTATATATTCTGCAGCCTCTTCCTCAGCATTACCTCCAATTTCTCCAACCATTACAATGGCTTCTGTTTGGTCATCCTCTTCAAATAACTTAAGAATATCAATAAAAGATGATCCTGGAATTGGGTCGCCTCCTATTCCAACACAACTGCTTTGACCAAGACCTAAATCAGTTGTCTGTTTAACAGCTTCATAAGTAAGGGTGCCTGATCTTGAGATAATACCTATAGAGCCAGGCATATGTATGCTTGCAGGCATAATACCAAGCTTTGCTTCTCCAGGTGTTATTAAACCTGGACAGTTTGGTCCAATTAATCTTATGCCGAGCTCATCAACTCTCTTTTTTACATCTAGCATGTCTAAAGTTGGAACACCTTCAGTAATACATACTATTAATTCAATACCTGACTCAGCAGCTTCAAGAATTGAGTCTTTACAAAATGGTGCGGGAACAAAAATTAATGATGCGTTTGGCTGAACAGCACTAACGGCTTCTGCCATAGTGTCAAATACAGGTCTATTTAAATGAGTTTGTCCACCTTTACCTGGTGTTATCCCACCAACTATATTTGTTCCATACTCGATAGATTGTTCTGAGTGAAGAGTAGCCTGAGAACCAGTAAATCCTTGAACAATAACTCTCGTATCTTTATTAACTAAAATACTCATTGTGCTAGCTCCACTGCTTTTTTAGCTGCATCACCTAAATTATTAATACTTTCAATTTTAATATTTGCTTTTGACAAGATCTCTGATCCTAAATCAGCATTATTACCTTCAAGTCTTACCACCACAGGAATCTTAACACCAACCTCTTCTATTGCTGCCAATACCCCTTCTGCAATAAGATCGCATCTTACTATTCCTCCAAAAATATTAACAAGCACAACTTTTACTTCTGGATCATCCAATATAATTTTAAATGCTCTTGATACTCTGTCCTGGGTTGCAGTTCCTCCAACATCAAGAAAGTTTGCAGGATTACCACCAAAATATTTAATAGTATCCATAGTTCCCATTGCTAAACCAGCTCCATTAACCATGCATCCAATATTTCCATCTAATGAAACATAACTCAAATCATTCTTTGCAGCTTCAGACTCTCTTGGATCTTCTTGAGATGAATCATACATTTCAGCAATTTCAGGCTGTCTGTAAATTGCATTTGAATCTATATTTATTTTTGCATCTAGGCAATGAAGCAATCCACCACTAGTAATGACAAGAGGATTAATCTCTAACAAGCTAAGATCTTTTTCAATAAATAACTTCATTAAATTCTTTAGCATTGGAGTAAACTGTTTTGTTTGCTCATTATTAAGCTTTAAAACTTTAGCAATTTTTCTTGCTTGAAAACCTTGTGCTCCACATAGTGGATCTATGGCTTCATAGATAATTTTTTCTGGAGTATTTTTAGCAACTTCCTCAATATTTACTCCACCCTCAGAGGAGCCGATAAATACAACTCTCTGAGTATCTCTATCAATAACAGCACTTAAATATAACTCTTCTGCTATGTCGGTGCATTCTTCTATAAGAATAGAATTTACCAGCTGCCCACTTGCATCTGTTTGATAAGTTATTAATCTTTTACCAAGCCATTTTCTAGCAAATGCAACTGCATCTTCTGGAGAATCTATTAACTCAACTCCCCCAGCCTTTCCTCTGCCCCCTGCATGAACTTGGACTTTTACAACCCATTTTGATCCACCTATATCTCTACAAGCGTTGTGAGCATCTTCAGCTTCATAAATTACTTTGCTGTTTGATACTGGCAGCCCATATTCTGCAAATAATGCTTTACCTTGATATTCGTGAAGATTCATTTACTTTTTATTTCCTATATGTATAGCTTGATTATTGACCGATAAAGCAGCTTCATGAAGCGCCTCTGAAACCGTTGGATGACTAAAAATTGTTAACCCTAAATCTTCTGAGCTAGCTCCAAATTCCATAGATATTAAAGCCTGTTGAACAATTTCTGCCGCAGATGGACCAAAAACATGAACGCCTAAAATTGTATCGGTTTTTGCATCTGTTATAAGTTTCACAAAACCAACTGATTGATCAACAGCTAAAGCTCTTCCACTTGCAGCAAATGGAAATTTACCAACCTTGTATTCAATGTTATCGTTTTTAAGCTCCTCTTCATTCTTACCAACCCAGGCTATTTCAGGGTGCGTATAAATTACAGAAGGCACTAATTCATAATTCATTTCAGCGTGCTTACCCGCTATTCTCTCAGCAACCATAATACCTTCCTCACTTCCTTTGTGAGCTAGCATTGGGCCTCTAACTATATCGCCTATAGCCCATATATTCTCTATGCTTGTTTGACAGTTTTGATTAACAGAAATAAAACCTTTTTCATCAAGATCTATTCCCAAATCATTAGCAAAAATATCTTTTGTATTAGGCTTTCTTCCAACAGCTACAATTAATTTCTCAAACTCCATATTTTCAGGAGAACCATTATTTTCGTATGTGATTTTTACAGAATTTTTTAAACTTTTTGATGAAGTTAGGTTGCATCCTAGTCTAATATCTAAGCCTTGCTTTTTAAAATCTTTTAAAGTTTCCTTAGCTATCTCTTTATCAGCCATAAAAAGAAAGTCATCCATGGCTTCGATAATAGTAACCTTTGAGCCTAATCTTGCCCAAACACTTCCTAATTCCAAGCCTATTACACCAGCACCAATTACACCTAAAGTTTCAGGCACTTTATCAATTTCAAGAGCTCCAGTACTATCTAAAATATTTGTATTATTAAAAACTGCTGAGCCAATTTCAATTGGTGAGGAACCAGTTGCAATAATAATATTTTTTGATTCAATTTCTTCTTTTGTGCCTTCAGGTCCTATAACTTCTACTTTATTATTTGCTAAAACTTTGCCTCTACCAGCTATTGGGGTTACTTTATTTGCAGCGAAAAGGCCACTTATGCCACCGGTTAATTTTGTTACAATGTCGTCTTTTCTTTTCATCATTGCAGGTATATCTAATTCAACTGAACCTACTTCAATACCATGAATTTTTAAATGACTAGTTGCCTCTTGATATCTATGAGAAGAATCAAGCAAGGCCTTTGAAGGTATACAACCAACGTTTAAACAAGTTCCACCAAATGTTGGTTTATTTTTATCATCAACATATTCTTCAATACAAGCTGTCTTTAAGCCTAATTGAGCTGATCTTATGGCAGCCACATAGCCTGCAGGACCTCCACCTATTACAACAACATCAAACATAAAATTCCTCTAATTTATAAATTTAATAATAATCTTTCGGGCGACTCTAATTGTTCCTTAATTGAAACCAAAAACCTTACCGCCTCTTTACCATCTAAAAGTCTATGGTCATAGCTCATAGCTAAATACATCATTGGCCTGATAACAACTTCACCATTCATAGCTACAGGTCTTTCTTGAATAGAATGCATTCCAAGTATTGCTGTTTGAGGAGCATTAAGAATTGGAGTTGATAAAAGAGAGCCAAATACACCACCATTAGAAATAGTAAAAGTTCCGCCTTGCATTTCCTCTATTGTTAGCTTGGTATCTCTAGCTTTTTCTGAATATTCAACAATAGATTTTTCAAGTTCAGGTAAAGATTTGGCATCAGCATCTTTAATCACCGGCACCACCAAACCTCTTTCGGTTGATACTGCTACACCAATATCTTGATATCCGTGGTATACAACATCTGAACCATCAATCGAAGCATTTACAACTGGAAACTTCTTTAAAGCTTGTACAGCAGCCACAACAAAAAATCCCATAAAACCAAGCTTTACTCCATGTTCCTTTACGAACTCCTGACCATATTTTGCTCTAAGCTCTTTTATTGGAAGCATATCAACCTCATTAAAAGTTGTGAGCATTGCTGTTTCCTGTTGAACTGAAACAAGTCTTTTGGCAATAGTATTTCTTAATCTGCTCATTGGAACCCTTTTTTCAGGTCTAAGTGATGAGTTTGTTGATGAAGAAGCTGAAGGACTTGTCTCTAGGGATACTACAGAAGATTCAAGATGATTTATAACATCAGCTTTTGTAATTCTTTGATCTTTTCCTGATGCTTTTATTAAAGATGAATCTAAATTATTTTCAACGATAAGCTTTTTAGCTGCTGGTCCAGATTTTTTTGTATTTGCTTCTATTTTAACCCCTTGCTCCTCTTCTTTTTTTATAATTGGAGTATTCGTTTCATCAGCCTTTTTTGAAGTTTTGTCTTGTTCATTAAGAGCTGCTGCTGTTTCATCAAATTGACCAATAACTTCAGCGCTATTAACAATATCTCCTTCATTCTTAATAATTTTTGTTAGCACCCCATCAGAAGGTGCAACAACCTCAAGAACAACCTTGTCGGTTTCTATCTCTGCAAGAATTTCATCTTGAGCTACAGACTCTCCTTCTTTTTTTACCCAATTTGCCACAGTTCCATCTGCAACTGATTCTGGAAATGTTGGCGATTTAATTTCAATTGTCATAATGTTCCCTATTGTAAAGCTTCTGTAATAAGATTACTTTGTTGTTCTAAATGTAATTTCATCATTCCAACTGCTGGAGCTGCAGCTGGAGGCCTGCTGACTAATTTAATTTCTTTATTTTCTCCCAATCTATCTAAAACTCTTTGAAGTCTGTGTCTATGGCTAAACCAAGCGCCTTGGTTTTGTGGCTCTTCTTGGCACCAAACTATATCTTGAACGTTTTTATAATCCTTCAACGCTTCTTTAAGATCATCATATGGAAATGGATAAAGTTGTTCAATTCTTACAATTGCAATATGATCTTTTGGCTCAGTATTTTGTCTTTCTTTAAGGTCATAAAAAACTTTACCAGAACATAAAATAACCTTTTTTATTTTAGACTTTTTTTCTACAACATCATCAATCACACAATTAAAAGACCCTTCTGTAAGATCTTGAAGTGATGATGTTGCCATAGGATTTCTTAATAAACTTTTAGGTGAAATAACGATTAGGGGGATTCTCATTTTTCTTATTACTTGTCTTCTTAATAAATGAAAAATCTGCGATGGTGTGCTTGGAATACATACTTGTATGTTTTCTGAAGCACATAATTGAAGAAATCTTTCAATTCTTGCACTGCTGTGTTCAGGTCCTTGACCCTCATAACCATGAGGTAATAGCATTACTAGACCTGATAGCCTTTCCCATTTATGTTGAGCTGAAACAATAAATTGATCGATAACAACCTGAGCACCATTAACAAAATCACCAAATTGAGCTTCCCAGATAGTTAATCCCGTTGGCCATGTAGCAGAATACCCATATTCAAAACCTAAAACAGCCTCTTCTGAAAGTAATGAATCATATATATCAAACCTTGTATTATTATCTTTAGCTATTTTTGATAAGGGAATATACCCTTCCCCTGAATCTTTATCAAAAACACATGCATGTCTGTGAGAAAACGTCCCTCTTCTGACATCCTGCCCTGTAATTCTTATTGGAAAACCTTCTTCAAGCAATGTTGCATAGGCCATACTTTCAGCATAACCCCAATTAATATCTAAACTGCCTTCAGTCATCTTTTTTCTATCATTGAAAATTTTAGACGCTTGATTCCCTAATTGAAATGAGTCAGGAACTTCACAAATCTGCATAGCTAAAGATGTAAATTTATTAGCTTCAAAGGATGTGTCAACTTTAGGCCACCAAAGAACATTCATGTAATCAGTCCAATCAAACCAAAGTGATTTATTTGAGTGCTCTGCCAAATTCTTTGCAACTATTCTGTCATCTTCTAAGGATTTTCTATAGATATTCTTAATTTCTAATGCTGATTCTTTAGATATAAAACCCTCTATCATTAATTTTTCTTGATATTGGTTAAGAACAGATGGGTGTTTTGAAATTTTCTTATACATTATTGGTTGTGTAGCTGACGGATCATCTGCTTCGTTATGACCTCTTCTTCTGTAACAAAATAAATCAATAACAACATCTTTATTAAATTTTTCTCTATATTGACACGCTATCTTTACCGCCCTAATTACCATTTCAGGATCATCTCCATTCACATGAATGACAGGAGCTTGAATCATTTTTGCGACATCTGTTGAATAATCAGTTGATCTTGCATCATTTTTATTGCTTGTGGTAAAACCAATCTGATTATTTACAATTATATGTATTGCGCCCCCAACATTGAAGCCTCTAGTTTGTGACATTTGCAGAGATTCCATCACAACCCCCTGTCCTGCAAAAGACGCATCACCATGAAGTAAAACTGGTACTACTTTTTTTCTTTTATCATCTCCCAGCCTATCTTGTCTTGCTCTTACAGACCCTAGAACAACTGGATCTACTATTTCTAGATGTGACGGGTTGTTATTCAGGGATACATGAACTTCGCCACCAGGAGTTTCAATATTAGATGAAAAGCCCAAATGATATTTAACATCACCGGTATTTGCTCCTTCCAATTCTCCACTTTCATCAAATGCAGAAAATAAATCTGCTGGAAGTTTTCCTAAAACATTTACTAATAAATTTAATCTTCCTCTGTGAGCCATACCAAAACATATTTGATTAGCGCCAAGACTTCCACAATTTTGTATAACAGCATCAACTAATGGGACTAAAGATTCACTCCCATCAATACCAAACCTCTTCATACCAGGATATTTGGCAGCTAAATACTTTGCCAATCCCTCAGCAGAATTTAATCTTTCGAAAATATGTAATTTTTCATCCTTTGTAAAAAAATAAGATTCTATTTTTGATTCGAATTGCTTTTGAAACCACCTTCTTTCGTTTGAATTCATAATATAGTTATATTCAACGCCTATATTTCCACAATAAATCCTTCTTAAGTTTTCTAATATATTTCTTAAACTTAATTTTTTAGTATCAGAATTACCAATATTAAATGTATCTGTATAGAATTCAGTATCTAAATCGTCTTGTGATAACCCATGAAACTCAATTTTAAGGTCTTCGATAGGAAGTCTTTCCATCATACCCAATGGATCTAATGTTGCCTCTTGATGACCCCGATTTCTATAGGATTGTATAAGTCTTATAACTTTTCCCTGCCTTTCATCTATCTCTTCTTTTGCTAATACAGCTCCTCTCGAAAGATTTTTAAATTCGTTAATTACACTTTGGTGGGATACGTCTCCATTTTTACTGGATCCTCTGGGGAGATTTGAAAAGAAATCACGCCATTCTTTTGAAAGGTTTTCTGGATTGGTTAAATATGTTTCGTAAAGATTTTCTAGGTAGGCTGCATGTCCTGCTGACAAATGTGAACTCCCCCATAGTTCTTGCATTAATTGGCTCATCGTTATTTAATTCATAACCCCATCTGAAGTAATAATTTCTTTTTTATCTTTTAAAAGCATTGTTTTAATTTTACCAATGGCTTTGTTTGGATTTAAGCCTTTAGGGCATGCGCTTACACAGTTCATTATTCCGTGACATCTATATACGCTAAAGGGATCAGACAGCTCTTCCAGCCTTTCATTTGTCTTAAGATCTCTAGTATCAGCTAGGAATCTATATGCCTGAAGTAAGGCTGCTGGACCCAAAAACTTATCAGGATTCCACCAAAAAGATGGGCAACTTGTGGAACAACATGCACATAAAATACATTCATACAAACCATCTAATTTATCTCTATCTTCTGGTGACTGAAGTCTTTCTTGTTCAGGAGCAGTAGTGCTGTTTTGTAAAAAAGGTTTAATTTTTTCATATTGAGCATAAAATTCTGTCATATCAACTACTAAATCTCTTATTACAGGCAATCCAGGTAGCGGCCTAAGCTCTATTTTATTATTTTTTATAATAGAAGATATTGGTGTAATGCATGCAAGGCCATTTTTACCATTGATATTCATCCCATCTGATCCGCAAACTCCTTCTCTACATGATCTTCTATATGATATTGATTCATCTTGCTCTTTTAGTAAATGGAGTAAATCAAGAACCATGATATCTTTTGCAGGTTTCTCTATGCTGTAGTTTTTTATGTATGGAAACTTATCCTGCTCTGGATTGTACCTATACATATTAATTTCAAGTATTTCTTTTGCCATTTAATAGGTCCTTACAATTGGTGGAAATGCTTCAACTTCAGAAGGACTAAAATTTACGTCTCTTTTTGAAATTGATTTAGATTGTGGGTCATAGAGTGAGTGACATAACCAATTTTCATCATCTCTTTCTGGATAATCATCTCTCGCATGAGCTCCTCTACTCTCATTTCTACTGTAAGCAGCAACCGCAGTCGCTTCTGCAACTTCAAATAAATTTTGTAACTCAATCGCTTCTACTCTACTTGTATTAAAGGCATTACTTTTGTCCTTTAAATGCAGATTATTAACTTTATCACTTATTTCTTTGAGTTCATTTAGGCCTTTTTTCATAAATTCACCACGCCTAAAAACTCCGAAATAATTTTGCATACATTCTTGAAGCTGCTTCTTAACATCCGCTGTGTCATATCCACTATTAGATTCATTTAATTTATTTAGCCTTTCTAAAGCTGCATCTATATCATCTGAAGCTGCGGACTTTACCCCTCCTCCAGATTTTATTTCTTCCTGAATAAACATTCCTGTTGCTCTTCCAAATACGATTAAATCAAGTAATGAATTGCCTCCAAGTCTATTTGCTCCATGAACTGATACGCATGCTGCCTCTCCTGCAGCAAATAATCCAGGAACTATAGAATCAATTTCATTAACTCTATTAAATGCCTGCCCGTTAATGTTAGTTGGAGTGCCACCCATCATATAGTGACATGTAGGAACTACAGGTATAGGTTCAAATATTGGATCAACATGAGCAAAAGTTCTAGATAGTTCACATATCCCTGGAAGCTTTGCATTTAATACATCAGCTCCAAGATGATCTAATTTTAGATAAATATGATCTTGGTTTTCCCCACATCCTCTGCCCTCAAGAATTTCTAAAACCATGGACCTAGCAACCACATCTCTTCCAGCTAAATCTTTTACATTGGGCGCGTACCTTTCCATAAATCTTTCGCCATCTTTATTTATTAGATAACCACCTTCTCCTCTGCAGCCCTCAGTAACAAGAGACCCTGCGCCATAAATACCTGTTGGATGAAATTGCCACATTTCCATATCTTGAGCAGGAAATCCAGCTCTTAGAGCCATAGCCAAACCATCACCAGTATTTATTAAAGCATTAGTTGTGGAAGCATAAATTCTGCCAGCCCCTCCAGTAGCCATCACTGTTGATTGAGCCTTTAAATATGCAACTTCGCCGTATTCAATAGAAAAAGCAATAACTCCTGCAACCTCATTCTTATCATTTTTGACAATATCAACAGCAAACCATTCATTTAAGAAATTTGTTCCTTCTTTAATATTATTTTGATAGAGAGTATGGAGTAGTGCATGACCTGTTCTGTCGGCAGCAGCGCATGTTCTTGCTGCCTGCCCGCCTTTACCAAAATCTTTTGACTGTCCCCCAAACGGTCTTTGGTATATTCTTCCATTATCAAATCTAGAAAATGGTAATCCCATATGCTCCAGTTCAAAAACTGCTTTGGGTCCCTCAGAGCATAAATACTCGATAGCGTCCTGATCTCCAATGAAATCTGCCCCTTTCACAGTATCATACATATGCCATCTCCAGTCATCATTAGGATCCGCACTTTGAATTGCGCATGTGATCCCTCCTTGAGCTGATACTGTATGAGACCTTGTAGGAAAAACTTTTGACACTACTGCTGTCTTTAAACCAGATTTGGCAAGCTCTAAAGATGTTCTCATACCTGAACCACCTCCACCGATTATTAGAGCATCAAATTCTAAAGTTTTAATATTTGCAGAATTATAATTTGTCATATTTTTAAAACCAAATAATTGAGAAGTACATACAGATAACAATCAAACCCATAAGAATGAAAGAAATCTCATATATTTTTCTTATAATGTCAGCGCTATTACTTAAACCAGTTGAAATAAATCCTAAAGTTCTTTTTGTAAGATAGTCTGTTCCTATTGTCCAAAGTCCAATAAATGCATGCAGACATACTAAAAGAATAAATATTGACAATGAAGCCTTGAACAAAAAACAAGTAGTTATAAGTTCAAACGATAGACTGTTGGTCCAAAATAAGTACTCCACATATCCCAAAAATATAACGAAGTAAAAAGCACTGTAGCGTTGAAGATACCATGACAATCTTCCAATATTCATAGCATTATCCAAATAGTTGCAACTGCATTTAACAAAAATAAAAGCAAAGTTATAACTGCTGATCTAAATGATGAAGAAAGAGTTTCTTCTAAAAGATGAAAATCTATCATCAAATGCCTAACACCTGTAAAAATATGGTACTGAAATATTAAAATTAAACTAATAAAAAATAATTTGATAGATGAATTGGTCGAATAAAAATTTATAAAATTATCATACGATAATTGACTTTCATACATAAAAGACAAAGCTATTGCGGTAACTGGAAGAACTATAAAAAATATTAGTATACCGCTAATTCTATGAGTTATAGAAAGCAAGGCAGATAAAGGTAACTGCATCTTGAAAAGGTTTATATTTATAGGTCTTTTATGTGTCATTAAGAAAGTGACAAATGTCATTTTTTAGTATGTTTTTGTGCTCAAATTATAACTGATTATAAGCGAATTAAATAATTGGAATGTTAAAAATAGTAATTTACTTATTTTTTCTTCCTTACATGCTTCATCATTCTTTGTCTTTTTTTGACCTGCCTGTCAGTAAGTTTATTAATTTTAGATTTGAAAGGGTTTTCTGATTTTCTAAAAATCAACTTAAGTTGAATACTTTGAAGTTTTAAAGCTACTCTTAAAGAATTTTCTAAATACTTTCGGTAGTTTGAAGGGATTTTTTTGTCTTGATTTGAATGAATAATTAATGTGGTTGGGTTTATGCCACCAAAATGAATATGTTTAAGCTTTAGCTGTCTTCCGCCAACTGAAGGAGGAGCACTTTGAAGAACAAATTTATTCAATAATTTATTGAGAGCAGCAGTTGTATATTTTTTTTGAGCTATATCAATTACATTGTTGGTTATTCTAAAAAGCCTTTTGAATCCAGTTCCTTTGATACTAGAAATTTCTAATTTTATGAAGTCATCAACAAAACTAGATTGAGCTCTTTTAGAATCATATAATTTTTCTTTTTCTTTTTTTGAAAGTAAGTCCATTTTATTAAAAGCTATAACAACTGGTTTACCCATCTCGCAAATCATATTAATAATCTTTAGATCCTGATCTACCAAGCCCTCTTTGGCATCACATATAAATATAACAACATCACATTCTTCTACTGAATGCATTGCTCTGACATAAGAAAAATATTCTACTTTATGAGCATAGCGATAGCCTTTTCTAATGCCTGCAGTATCAATAAAAATAAAGTCGTCATCATTTACAGTAAATGGGATGCTAATTGCATCGATAGTTGTACCAGCTATTTCTGAAACGATAAGTCTATCTTGTTTAATAAATTTATTAATAAAAGTAGATTTGCCAGCATTTGGTCTTCCCAATACAGCAATTTTTTTTCCATCAGGAGCTATGAATCTCTCTTTTGGCAATGATGCTTTAATAAAAGTCCTTAAATCAATTAAATTTTTGGAATGTTCTGCGCTAATTTCAAAAATATCATTTAACCCCTTTTTAGCTAGGTCTTCTTTAATTAGAGATTCTGATTTTTTATCAAGTTTATTTAATACAGTAATAAAATTCTTATTTAACTTCCTTAATCTTGTCAAAATATCTAAGTCTTCTTTATTTAGATTTTGTGATCCATCAAGTAAAAAGATTATAAGATTTGATTCCTCAGCAGCAATCCAAGCTTGTTCAGCTATATCTTCTTTTAAAATAGAATCATCTTGTGCTATCCCGCCGGTATCAATAATTAAGCTTTTTTGATCTCCAAAAGAAATATAGCCATAGTTTCTATCTTTTGTTAAGCCAGAAAAATCAGAAACTATTGCTTGTCGTGATTTTGTTAGTTTATTGAATAAGGTAGACTTGCCAACATTCGGTCTTCCTATAATTGCTATTGAAGTAAACATTATTGATATACATTTTATATGCTTAATGAGAATAAATTAAATGACTCATCAACAGCATAAAAGCTTTTACTCCTGCTTATAATCATTTTAATCGGCTTCTTGGATATTTTTTTTCTGCCAATAGATATTCCATTGAGAGGGTCAATTATATGTATATAACCTTCGAAATCTCCAACTATTATACTCCCGTCAAATGCTATGGGATTTGATAATTGTCTATTATGAAATTCATCTGAAGTCCATGACTCTTGTAATGTTTTAGCATAGTAAGATTTCATATTTGATCCTGACTCAACTAACACGATTAGTCCTTTTATTAAAAGTGGTGAATAAAAGGATGAGGCTTCAACCTGCCATACTGATCTTTTTTGAGCAATATCAAATATATTTAAAGCACCCTGATAATTAGTTGTATAAACTAGGCCACCTTCAACAATAGGATTTGAATCTGAATCTATTAGATTTTCTAATTCTGAAGTTCCGCCAACATAAGATATAGCTCCATCCCATACCGGAAATCCTGAATCTAATTCAAATACGGTAAGTCTTCCATTATCAAATGAAACATAAATCTTATCATCATCAATTACTGGGCTGCTATTTCCTCTAATTGTAAGCGTTGGAAGTTTAGATCTGTATGACCAAACTATTTCTCCAGTATTTCTATCTAAAGCAATTAATTCACCAGAGCCTGTCTTTACAATTACAAGTTTTGTACTTATCACACTAGGAGCTAATACCTCTCCCTTGACATTTACTGACCATAAAATAGATCCATCAGCCTGATTTAAGCTAATAATATTGCCATCTGTATCTGCTACAACAAGCATACCAAAGCCAGATGCGATTCCAGATGATAGAGAATTAACTTTTTTCTCCCAATTTATTTTTCCTTGGTTTGAGTTAAATGATTTAATCTGTCCTGTGGAATCAGCAAAAAAAATGTTATCAGCACTAAATGCAGGTACAAAATTACCAAGATAGTTTTCTCCTGAAAAAGATAAGTCCCAGTTAATTTTTATGCTTTTTATACTTGATATATTTTGTAAAGGTCTAGGCTCATCTGAATCAAAATTATCATTATCCCAAAATTTTAATGAACTCAAAGAAGAGCAAGAAGTTAGAAATACTACCAAAAAAGGAATCACAAAGAATCTTGTAGTTTGTTTTGAAGTCATTGAATTGGCTGAAGTCATATTATTTTGATAGATTAGAGATTTTCATTGAAACAATTGAAGTTGATGCTTCATCTGTATATTTATCTTTTGATAATAAATATTGATCTTTGGCTAAATCAATCTTTTCTTGTTTTGTTAAAATATCCCCTAATAGCTCATGAATCATTGCTGTTGATGAGGATGAATATTTTTCTAGTAATTTTAGTGCCTCATCATATTTTTCCTCAGCATATAGCAATCTAGCTGCATTAACTCTGGCTATTTTATTAAAAAGATCGTTTCCACTATAACCATCTGTTAAATCAATTAGCGTTAAAAATTTATTAAGAGATTCTTTATTGAGTCCATTTTTTGCATCTATAGAAGCTTGGTTTAAGAGAGCAAGCTTTGTGTAACCAGTTTTTTTATATGAATTTAATAGCTCATTGAATAACTCTTTAGAGGTGTTTTGGCCATCTTCAGACTCTATTTCTTGTAAGGTCCATTTGTTATATATTTCTGCAGCCTTCTCATTGTTTGATTTGTTTATCTGACCCAAGCCAAAGATTAAAATAATAGTTATTAACAAAATCGCTACAATCGCAATAATTAATGTTCTGTATACGTTATAAAAATTAAGCGCTCTTGTTACAAATTTATTATTTTCGAAAATTTCATTCATATTTTTTTCCTTTTTTATATAGATTTAAAAAAACTATACAAGTCATCAAGTGAGACAGTTACCTGTTCTTCAAGTTCATTCTTTAAAGGTTTTATAACTGCTGTATTATTTTTTAGCTCTTCTTCTCCAATTATAATTGCATAATCCGAATTATTTTTATTAGCTTTTCTTAACTTTGCCTTTAAGCTACCGTCTGATAAATGGATATCTAAAATAATATCCTTATTTAAAGATCTAAGTTGGTGCGCTATTTTATATGCTTTTGGCTCTAAATTACTAGTTACAATCAGAAATGATACGACTTTTACTGAATCATCTTTTAACGCTATTAATTCTGCAAATCTTTCTAGTCCAATTGCCATCCCAATTGATGGCAAATCTTTTCCACCGAGTTTTGCACAAAGTTGATCATATCTCCCTCCACCTAGAAAAGAATCTTGTGCCCCAAGATCTGACGAAACTGCTTCAAAAACAAAACCAGAATAATAATCAAGACCTCTAACTAGAGAGTAATCAATTTCTATATTACAGATATCAGAAAAATATTTTTGGATTGAATTTAATAAATCTATAGCAGAAGAATCTATAAATTCATTTATTGATGGGGCGTCTCTTAAAATATTTTGAGTTTCATTGTTTTTACTATCTAGAACTCGCAATGGATTTTTTTCTAGTCTCTGAAGATCTTTTTCATCTAGAAATTCTTTAAATGGTTCCAAGAATTTTACCAAGGCATTACAAAATAATTCTTTATTTTTTTGAGTGCCTAAATGATTAATTTTAATAGTGCAGTTTTGTAATTTAAATTCACTTATGATTGAGCATACTATTGAAATCATCTCAAATTCAGGCATTCCCTCAGGGATGCCAAGAATCTCAACTCCAGCTTGATTGAATTGTCTATAGCGTCCTTTTTGCGGCCTTTCATATCTCCACATTGGACCCATATACCATAATTTATGATTTGTTTGATCTAATTTTTTTTCTATGATTGCTCTAATAACACTTGCCGTACCCTCTGGCCTTAGCGCTATGCCTTTATCATTTCTATCATTAAAAGAATATATTTCTTTATTAACAATATCTGATGCTCCACCTACTGATCTTATAAATAAATTAATATCTTCTAATATAGGCGTTCTTATCTCATTAAGTTTATAACTTATGAAAATATCTTTTATTTTCTTTTCTAAGTAAAATAACTTAGCAGATAAATTTGTCTTATCTCCATCATCATATAAGTCTAGCATTCCTGTTAATGATTTTATTTTATCCACTTTAGCTCCTTGCAATAATTTCAGTAGACTTTCTAAGTGATAATTTTTCTCGAACTTTTTCTTCTATTTCTTGAACAAGATTTTCACTACTAATTTTTTTATTTGGTACTCCATCAACATATAGTAAATTGCTTGGACTGGCTCCTGTGAGTCCTATTTCAGCTGCTTTACTTTCACCTGGACCATTGACATAACAGCCTATTACTGCAACTTCTATATCATCTGAAATATCCTCTAATCTTGTTTCTAATTCATTCACCACTTCTATAACATTGAAGTTTTGTCTTGAACAACTTGGGCAAGCTATAATTTTAACCCCTCTGCTTCGTATATTTAGACTTTTTAATATATCCCAGCCAACTTTTATCTCATCGACTGGATCTGAGGCAAGAGAAATTCTAATAGTATCTCCTATACCTTCTGATAAAAGCATTCCAACTCCAATTGAAGACTTAACAGTTCCAGCTCTATAACTTCCCGCTTCTGTGATTCCTAGGTGAAGCGGTTGATTAATTAGCTTTGATATTTTCCTATATGCCTCTACTGTCATTTCTATATTTGAAGCTTTTAAGCTCATTTTATAGTTAGTAAAATTGAATCTATCTAATATATCCACATGTCTCAAAGCAGACTCAACCAGAGCATCTGCATTAGGTTCTCCATATTTCTTCTGTAAATCTTTTTCAAGCGAGCCCGCATTAACCCCGACTCTTATTGGAACATTATTATGCTCTGCTGCTGCGATAACTTCTTTTATTTTTGACTCTTTTCCAATATTTCCAGGATTAATTCTTAAACAATCAGCAGAATCAGCAACTTCCAAAGCAATTTTGTAATCAAAATGAATGTCTGCAACTAATGGAATAGAAACTGCTTTTTTAATCTCTTTAAAGGCTTTTGCCTCCTCAAATCCAGGAACTGAAACCCTAACAATATCTGCTCCTGCAGCTTCTAAATCATTTATTTGTTTAACTGTTGAAATAACATCAGATGTATTTGTATTTGTCATTGACTGAACTGATATTGGATTAGAGCCACCAACTTTGACGTTACCAACACTAATAACCGTAGTGTTTTTTCTTTTTATCCAATTACTCATCATTAAATGTAATAGTGTTTACTCTAAGTCTATTAGCATTGGTAATAAAATCAATGCTATCACCATTATATGTACCCTCTACATTGTCAGCATCTCCTACAACAACTTTAAAAGGTTTTTTAATATCTAATATATAGACATCACCTTGTTGAAATAGTTGATTTGCTATTAGCTCATTCCTAGAATATATTTCAATCCAACACTGATCAAAAAAATTCAATCTTAATTTATTGTCCACCATTAAATTAGATGCTTCATTTTCAATATTAGCCTTATTTTCTTCGTAAAAATCTTCTTCAAAAACAAGTGGCTGGTCTTTCTCAGCAATATTATTACTGATTTCTTGAGCTATAAATTGATCGTTTTGTGAATTGCTTACTGAATTATTTTTTGAATTTGTAGAGGAGTCATTATTAAAAATAGCATTATAAGAACTAAATGATACAAAAATAATAAATATTATGATCAAGGCTTTTTTAAAAAAGGGTATTAATGATCTATTAATTTTTGTTATAGATTTTTCAATGATTTCTACTTTTCTATTATCTTCATTATAAATTGATGGGAAATCACAATTTATAGATAAAAAATCCTGATATTTTATAAAATATGCTCTAGCAAAACCTTCGCTAGGAAAAGAGGAATAGTTACCAGATTCAATAGCTTGAATATATTTTATATTCATCACCAAAGCATGAGCAACTTCATTTTTGCTTAAACCAATGTCATTTCTAGCATCTTTAAAAATTTTTCCGACTTTTGCTGAATTTGCTGATTTAAGTTCAGTTGTCATGATATTAATTGATGAGATATAAGTTTTTTTCCTTTTACTGACTTTGCCAATTTGCCAACTAGTTGGCCGCATGCCCCATCTACAGCATCGCCTCTAGTTACTCTTAGTGTGGTAATAAAACCTTTATTAATTAGTATTCTTTTAAAGACTTCAATATTTTTATTATTTGATCTTTTATAGTCTGAGCCATCGAATGGATTAAAAGGAATTAAGTTAATCTTACATGAAACTTTTGAGAGTAGTTTTGCTAGCTTTTTAGCAAGTTCTTCAGAGTCATTTACTCCATCTATTAATATATATTCAATAGTAATACTTCTTTTTCCATTATAAAAAGCTAAATATTTATTACATGAATTTATTAATTCGCTAATAGGATATTTTTTATTAATAGGAACTAATTCATCTCTTAATTCATTTGTAGGTGCATGAAGTGATACTGCAAGTGAGACGTCAACTTCACTAGAAAGTTGATCTATTTGAGGCGTTATTCCAGAAGTGCTAATTGTAATTCTTTTTCTAGAAAGACCATAGGCAAGTTGTTCTTTCATTATTTTGGCTGATTCTATTACTGGAAAAAAATTAAGTAGCGGCTCACCCATTCCCATAAAAACAACATTAGTTATTAAGGGTTGATCTTCGCAATTAAAATTTGCGAGCCAAAGTTGCCCGATTATTTCATCAGCAGTTAGGTTTTTATCAAAGCCCTGAGCTCCGGTAGCACAAAATGTACATTGAAGAGCGCAGCCAGCTTGAGATGAGATACATAATGTCATTCTTTTCTTCTCTGGTATTCTTACCATCTCAACCATTGAACCTGATTCAAGCTTAATCAAATACTTTATCGTCCCTTCAGGTGAGGTATGTTTTTCCTCAATTTTTGGTGGCAATAAAACTGCTACAGATTTAAGTTTAGACCTTAGCAATTTATTAAAGTCTGACATTTTGTCAAAATCTAAAACCCCTTTTTGATGAACCCATTTAATAAGCTGTTTCGCTCTAAACTTTGGCTCACCTATTTGTTCAAAGAAAGCTTCTAACGATTGAAGAGAATAACCTAGAAGATTTACCTTTACCTCAAACAAAATTTATTTAGAGACTATTTCTTCATCTTTGAAAAAATAATTGATCTCCCTCGCTGCACTTGTTTCAGAATCAGAACCATGAACAGCATTTGCATCAATACTATTGGCAAAGTCTGCTCTTATAGTTCCAGGAGCAGCTTCTTTAGGGTTCGTATTTCCCATTAATTCTCTATTTTTAATGATAGCTCCATCTCCTTCAAGTACTTGCACAAACACCGGGCCTGAAGTCATAAATTTTTTTAAATCATTAAAAAATGGTCTGCCTTCATGCTCAGCATAAAACCCTGATGCTATTTCATCATCAAGTTGCATTAATTTACCAGCCACTAAATAAAGACCATTTTCTTCAAATCTTGAAATTATTTTTCCAATAATGTTTTTAGAAACTGCATCGGGTTTAATAATAGATAATGTTCGTTCAATTGCCATATTAGATTCCTTATAAAAAATTTTAAGTATTATATGAGACTTATAGAGATTCTTCTATCCATAACATCTGAATAGCTTCGAGAATCTTTTCATTTGAACCTTTAGGATCTCCATTAAAATTATCTAGTTCACAAATTTTTTTATGCAGATCTGGAAAGCTAATCCATTGAGGGTCGATACCAGGAAATTTTTCATATAGCTCTATAGCTATGTCATTTGTATTAAGCCAGTCTAAACTATTCATTAGTGATTCTCTGAAACCATGTTTATATTGTATTTAGGTACCTCTATCTCTAAGTCTTGATCTTTTGGAATAGCTTGACAGCTTAATCTTGATGTTTGCTCTAAGCCCCATGCCTTGTCTAATAAATCTTCTTCTATATCACTAGCCTCATCAAGACTCTCAAATCCTCTCCTCACAACTATATGACATGTTGTGCATGCTGCCGACATTTCACATGCATGCTCAATCTTCACACCATTTCTTAAGGCAGCTTCGCATATTGTCTCATTGGGAAGATTTTCAATGACAATACCTTCTGGGCATAACTCGTCATGAGGTAAAATTTTAATTTTACTCATTGATTATATTGTAAAGCTTTCACCACAACCACAAACAGCTTTAGCATTTGGATTAATAAATTTAATACCCTGATTGAGTCCATCTTTTTTATAATCTACCAAGCTTCCTTTTAAAAAATTTAAGCTGTTATGATCAACAAAAATTTTACAGCCATTTTTATTAAAAATTACTCCATTAGTATCAAAATTATCTACATAATCAAAATAATACTCATAACCTGAGCAGCCCGCTTTCCTAACACCAATTTTTATTCCTTCACCTTTGCCTCTATTCTCTAAACTGGATGCAAAATGAGCAATGGCTTCATCTGAAAAATTTAAATCTGATGGACTAAAGATTTCCATACTTTTTACTGCTTAGATTCGTAATCTTCAATAGCTTGTTTAATTGAATCTTCAGCTAAAACTGAACAATGTATTTTTATTGGGGGCAGCTCTAGTGCTTCAACAATCTCTTTATTTTTTATTTCTTTGGCTTCTTCTAATGTTTTGCCAATAAGCATTTCAACAAGCTCACTTGATGAGGCTATAGCAGAACCACAACCATATGTTTTAAATTTAACGTCTTTAATAACATGGGTATTGCCTGAAGGCTCGCATTTGATTTGTAATTTCATAACATCGCCGCATGCAGGAGCGCCAACCATACCAGTTCCAACGTTTTCCTCTGAAGGATCAAACCTTCCAACATTAAAAGCCTGAGGGTTATTTAAGGTGTTTTCAAATTTATCTACTACTTTTTTACTATAAGCCATTATTTATCTCCATATTTAGTTTGTATCCCACTTGACTGTATCAAGATCAATTCCGTCTAAGTGCATCTCCCATAATGGAGATAGCTCCCTTAATCTATCAACTACGTTATGTAAAATTGATAATGTTTGATTTATCTCACTTTCATTTGTAAACCTTCCAAAAGAAAACCTTATAGAACTATGTGCTAGTTCATCTTTTCTACCTAAAGCTCTTAATACATATGATGGCTCTAAACTTGCTGAGGTGCATGCAGAGCCTGATGAAACAGCAATATCTTTAAGACCCATTATAAGAGATTCACCCTCAACAAAATTAAAACTTATATTAAGTATATTAGGTACTTTATTATTTAAATCTCCATTTATATATGCATGTTCGATTTTCATAGCTTCTTCAAGGAATTTTTTATGAAATGCATTGACCTTTATATGATCAGCCTTCATTTCTTCTTTGGCAATTCTAAAAGCTTCACCCATCCCAACAATTTGATGAGGGGCTAATGTTCCTGATCTCATTCCTCTCTCATGGCCGCCTCCATGAATCAAAGCTTCAATTCTCACTCTAGGTTTTCGCCTTACAAATAATGCCCCAATACCCTTTGGACCGTATGTTTTATGGGCTGAAAATGACATTAAATCTACTGGCAATGATGACAAATCAATTTCAACCTTACCAGTGCTTTGCGCTGCATCTACATGAAAAAAAATACCTGCTTCTCTTGTTATTTCTCCAATCGCAGTTAGATCATTTAGCGTACCTAATTCATTATTGATATGCATTAGTGAAACTAAGATTGTATTTTCTTGTATAGCTTCTTTTACTTGTTTTGGATGAATAATTCCACCCTCATCAGGTTCTAAGTATGTGACTTCAAAACCTTCTCTCTCAAGTTGTCTGCAAGGATCAAGAACTGCTTTATGTTCAATTTTTGATGTAATTATATGATTGCCTTTAGATTTATAAAATCTTGCAACACCTTTAACAGCGAGATTATCAGCCTCAGTAGCTCCTGAAGTCCAAACAATCTCTCTTGGGTCACAATTAACTAAGTTTGCAACATGAGATCTAGCTTCTTCAACAGCATCATCAGCTTTCCAACCGTATCTATGTGAACGAGAAGCTGGATTACCAAACTCTCCGTCAGGAGTTAGATATTGCATCATTTTAGATGCAACTCTTGGATCAACCGGAGTTGTAGATGCATAATCTAGATATATTGTTGATTTGATAGTCATATTATTTCTCTTAACTTTATATATGGGGTTTTGTTTGATTCTACAAGGTGATTAATTGTTATTTTACTCAAGTAATTGTCTACAACCTGATTTAATTCATGCCAAAGGTTGTGCGTATTACATTTTTTGCCATCTTTACAGGTATTTGAACCATTGCAATTTGTTGCATCCAAATCTTCTTCAACAGCATTCATAATTTCTCGTATTGAAACAGAAGATGGGTTTCTTGCATAAGTATAGCCGCCATTTCTACCTCTTGAGCTTTGAACTATTCCTGCTATTCTTAGCTTTCTAAATATCTGTTCAAGATAACTTAGTTCAATATTTTGGCTTGTTGATATATCAGATAGTGCAACTGGACCAGACGTTTCAAGAAGATGAAGCTCAGCTAGAGCACTAACAGCGTACTTACTTTTAGTTGTTAATTTCACGCATGAATTATAAATACCTGACTGATTTAGTCAACTATTATATTCATACCCAATCTATCAGCAACTTGATGATATGATTCAACCACATCACCCAGTCCTTGCCTAAATCTATCTTTGTCCATTTTTTTAAGAGTCTTTGAATCCCACAATCTACAACCATCAGGTGTAAATTCATCAGCTAATAGAATCTTTCCTTTGCTAGAAACACCAAACTCAACCTTAAAATCAACTAAAATTAAACCTGAATTAATAAATAATTCTGAAAGTATGATGTTGACTTTATAAGTGAGTGCTTTCATTTCATCTATTTGTTCTTTTGTTGCCCAACCAAATGAAATTATATGCTCGTCATTAATAAGAGGATCTCCCAAATCATCATCTTTTAGAAAGAATTCAAATAAAGGACTCTGAAGTATCAAACCATCTTCTGTCCCCAATCTTCTACAAATTGATCCAGAAGCTCTATTTCTTATAACGCATTCAATTGGAAACATCTTTAAATTCCAAACCAGTGAGTCATTATTGTTAATAGTTTCTATATGATGTGTTTCAACACCATTCTTCTCTAAATGGTCCATTATAAATGCATTAAACTGGTTATTTACTGCACCCTTTCCCAGTAAAGCTTCTTTCTTTTTTCCATCAAAGGCAGAAGTGTCATCGCTGAAATGCATTATTAATCTATCATCATCAGATGTGGTAAAAAGTGATTTTGCTTTACCTTTAGTTAATTCTTTAATTTTTTCCATATTTAACCTTAACTTAATGATTCATTTATTTTAGATATTAGCTTTTCAGCCTCTTCAATTTTACCATCTTTTGAATATGCTCTAACATATGTTTTATTGTTTTTTTCTGTGATTTTTACTTCAAATTGAGCACCTTCAAAATTAACTTTTTTATTTTCACTACTCCTGCCAATGTTTAAGAATGAAAAGATGCCATCATCACTTAAAATACCATCATTTTTTTCATCATAACTAACGTAAAAAATACCATTACTTCTATCTTTGTCATTGGTAAAAATTTCAGATGCTTCCATGGCTTTTGTAACTGATGACCAGGCTCTATCAAAATTTAAACTAAGCTCGATTGTTGTTTGTCCATTTTCAACAAAAATTTTAGCTTTCTTCATTTCATTAAGATTTTGAGCTGCCAGTGAAGTGCCAGAAAATTGACTAACAGATTCAGCAAAATAGTTCACCAAATTGCTAAGCTCATCTTGAATTAATTCGGGATTACTCATTATTTCATTTGATGTTCTATCAATCTGCTTTAAAAATATTTCTGTTGAAGCCTCTTTAATTCCATGTTCAATCTTCATCTCTAGTACAGATATTTCATCAAATTTAATAAGTATTTCTCCTGTTAGCGGATTAGCATCTATGGTCTCATATGAAGAGGTATCCCAGTAACTTTTTGATATTGGCCATGATGTCGATGGTAGAGCTTCTACATAAATCCACATTAATTCACCTAATCTTCTTAACTGAACAGAGCTATTGCCAGAGGTTGCAAAGATTTGTCGTGGTTTTGGAACACCTTGAGTATTAATAGAGTCTTCTAACTCAGTAACAGGATAATGATTCTCAATTGAAGATAATTTTAGATCATCTGGAAGGCGAATATCTTCTTCTACTTTTTCTTTTAAAAAATCTTCCTTAGTTGAAGGAAAATAACCATCAGGGCCTCCAATGAAAGAGCAAGATGTTGTAAGTAAAAGTAAGTTAATTGTTAGTAATTTTTTTATCATAATAGTTTTAATCTCTCTAATTCAGACAATATTTTTTCATGGAAAGTTTCATCTAATTCAACTAATGGAAGTCGAATAGAATTTTCAATTAACCCCATCTTATATAACATCCACTTAACAGGTATAGGATTTGATTCAATAAATAATAAGTTGTATAAATTATTATTTATTTCATTTAATAATCTTGCCTCATCTTTATTGTTTTTGCGCATAAAGGCACAAATTTCAGATATAGACTTAGGTATTACGTTTGCGGCCACAGATATTACACCATGAGCTCCATGATTTAATGAATTCATAAAAGTAGGATCATCGCCAGAAAAAACTAGAAAATTATCATTATTTTTTGAGATATGGGTTAAAGCTTTGATTCTATCCATATTGTCTACAGCTTCTTTAATACCTACAATATTATTATGATGTGAAAGCACCTTCACGCTTTCTGGAAGCAAATCGCATGCTGTTCGAGATGGAACATTGTATAAAATTTGATTTATTTCAACCGAATTTGCTATCTTCTCATAGTGGGCAATTAACCCTTTTTGATTAGGTTTATTGTAATAAGGTGTTACTAAAAGAACATAATCAGCGCCTTTTAATCTTGATTCTTCTGATAAATCTATAGCTTCTTGGGTTGAATTTGCTCCAGTGCCAGCAACTACAGGCACTCTTTTATTAACATGATTAACAGTGAATTCTATTACGTCAATGTGTTCATTAACATTTAAAGTTGCTGATTCTCCAGTCGTTCCAACAGACACAATTCCATCAGTACCTTGCTCGATATGCCAGTCAATTAATCTTTTAAGAGATTGATAATCTACACCTCCACTTTTTGTGAGCGGCGTAACTAAAGCAACTAAACTTCCCTGTAATGCTTGCATGAATAAAAATTTCAGTAAAAAATAGGACTATACACTATTTTATTATAAAAACTTAAGGTAAAAAAATATGACTAAAATGTTAGAGGGCAAAAAATGTCCTAAATTTAAAGCTAAATGCACAAGCGAATTAAATCTCTCCAATGAAGATTTTATTGGAAAAAATCTTGTTATATATTTTTATCCAAAAGACAGTACTCCAGGATGTACTACAGAAGGTCAAGAGTTTAGAGATAACTATAAATATTTTAAAAAATTAAATACTGAGATTTTAGGAGTTTCGAGGGATAGTATTAAGTCTCATGAAAATTTTAAATCTAAGCAAGCATTTCCATTTGAATTGTTATCAGATCCTGATGAAAAAGTTTGCAGAGCATTCGATGTAATGAAATTAAAATCAATGTATGGAAGAGAATATATTGGAGTTGATAGAAGCACGTTTTTAGTAAGTGCTAAAGGCATTATATTAAAAGAATGGCGCTCGGTTAAGGTGAAGGGTCATGTGGATGATGTGTTAAGCACATTAAAAAATTTGACTTAAATTACTCCAAAGAGGAAGGCCATGCATTCCAAACTGCTTTTATAAAGGTTGCTATTGGAATTGAAAAAAATACTCCCCAAAAACCAAACATACTTCCAAATATAAATACTGCCAAGATAATGACTACAGGATGGAGTTTAAGTGTCTCTGAAAATATAAGAGGTACAAGAAGATTTCCATCTAATGCCTGCAGCAGCAAATAAAGACTAACTAACAAATAAAACTGAGTACCCAAGCCAAATTGCAATAAGCCAACAATTACTATCGGAATAGTAACTAAAAATGCTCCAACATAAGGAATTATTACTGATAAGCCAACAAGTACAGATAGCAAAGCAGAGTATTTTAATCCCAGTGATGAAAAAATAATTGCTGCTACAGCACCAACAATAAATATTTCAATTGTCTTTCCCCTTACATAATTACTGAGCTGGATATCCATTTCAGCCCATACATTTGAAAACATTTCTCTCTTACCAGGAATTATTTTAAGAACCCCATCAATAATATTTTTTCTATCAAATAAAAAGAAAAAAACTAATATTGGAAACAGTATGATGTATAGAAGAATTGTTATTGTGCTTTGAATACCAGAAATTGATGACTTAATAATATTTTGTGCAATAGCGGTTATTTCCTCAGATACTGCTTGAAAAAAGATTGCGATTTGATCAGACGAAACTAGCTCAGGAAACTTTGCAGGTAAATCAGACATGTAATCTAAAAAATTATTAAATAAATTTGGTACATCTAGAATAAAAGCTTGAAGCTGGATATATAGAAGAGGTACTAGCCAGATTATCAAGGCTGCTCCTGTTACTATAAAAATAGAGAAAGTTATTATTAGCGATGTGTATTGACCAATATTATAAGTTTGTATCTTTTTCTGCAATCCGACCAACAAATATGCCACAACAACACTTATTAAAAATGGCGTCAATATTGATCCAAAATAAGTAATAATTAAAAAAATTAATAATATTGCTATAGAAAAAACTATAGTTTCTTCATTGCTGAAAATTTTTTTAAAAACTTTATTTAATTCATCAAGCATTTTTATCTCGTATTTTTTATAATTTTAAAAAATTGAACTATAGTCATAAAATAATAGTCAAAATATAAAACTTATAGCAATTTGCGCCTTATCATGGGATATATTAATCTAAAAAGCTTCTTTATGTTAGTTTTGATAAAAATGTCATGCTGATTTTAAAAATAATGAATAAATACATCTTCATAATATCTACCATCATGACTCTTACCTTAATAGGTCAAGAAAATAATAAATTAGACTTACCAGAATTGGGAGATAGGGTTTCTGGAGCTGTCTCTTCTGATGAAGAAAAAATTATAGGAAAGGAGTTTCTTAAGCAAATATACTTTCAAGCTCCTTTAATTTCAGATCCACTAATTCAAGAATATACAGAATTATTAATTTATAGACTTTCAGAATATAGTGAAGTTCAAGATAGGCAATTTACTATTCTACTAATTGATGATAGCTCCTTAAATGCCTTTGCTGCTCCTGGAGGTATCATTGGTGTTAATGGTGGTCTTTTTTTAAATGCTGCTGATGAGGGTCAATTTTCTTCTGTAATGGCACATGAATTGGCTCACCTAAGTCAAAGACATTTCGCCAGAAATATATTAAATGCTGAAGATAGAAGCCTTGGATCTTCATTAGCAATGATTTCATCTATTGCATTAGCTCTAATAAGTAACAACCCATCAGCTATGACAGTTGGTCCAGCTTTAATACAAACCCAAAATCTTAGATATAGCAGATTATTTGAAAAAGAAGCTGATAGAGTAGGTTTTGCAAATCTTATACGTGCAGGATATAACCCTAATTCAATGGGTGAAATGTTTGAAAATATGAATAACTTAAAAAAACTTAAAGGTGAAATACCTCCTGAATTTTTATTAACTCACCCACTCTCTTCTTCACGAATAAATGATGCTTTTAATGCAGCAGAAGGAATCTCAGAGGAAGGCACGAAAAAAAATTCATTAGAGTACTCTTTAATCAAATCTAGATTAGCGGTGCTTTATGAGAAAATACCATCACAATCATTAAGACTTTTTAAATCTAAATTTGAAAAAAATAAGTCTGATGCAAATATATATGGGTTAGCTTTATCATATGCTAACAATAACAATTTTAATGAGTCTTTAGGCCTATTAGATGCATTGATATCAAAATATCCTAAAAATTTATTCTTAAATACAACAAAAATTGAAATACTTACAAAAGCTCAAAAGTTTGATGCAGCTTTAAACTTATCAAACAGGTTCCTTGAGATATCTCCAAAAAATTATCCTCTAACAATTACAAAATCAAAATTATTACTAGAAATGAATAGATTTTTTGAATCTGAAGAAATGATAAGAGATCAGCTTATTAGAAGAAATGAAGATCCTCAACTATGGCTTTTACTATCTGAAATACAGCGAAATAGTAAAAATATTGTTGGTTATCATCAGTCTAGAGCAGAGTATTTTCTTTTGCTTGGTCAAAATGAACAAGCGTTAGGTCAGTTAGAATTCGCTTTAAATTTAACCAAAAACAACTTTCAAGTTTCTGAAAGAATAATGAACCAAATTATTTTAATCAGAAAAGAGATGGGTAAGTCTAGAGCTCTTTAGAGTTATTATTAAGGTTTTTAGAAATTTTATATCCTGTTAGAGAGAATAACCCTGCAAAAGGAATTGCAACCATTGGCATTAAGCTAACACTTATTGCTGCTATTTTTCCTAAACCCATAAAAATGCTTCCTGTTAAGTCACCAAATCTAGTTACAAAGGTATCAATAAATACAGTTGATTTGTATCTATCTTCTTTTTCAAGCTGGCTGTATATAATTTCTCTACTTGGCTTGTTGAAACCATATTCAAAAACTCTTAATAGAGCTTGCGCAAAAACCACTACCCCTACCGAAGGCGCTAATCCATATAGAAAGAAAACTATAATAAATAAAAATCCATAAACTATTAATATTGAGGTTATTCCAAAAAAAGAAATAACAATATATGTAAGAAAAAGTTGGGTAATTAAAGTTAAAGGAGAAACCAATTGTTCGATTCGAGCAAAAAGTTCAATTCTGTCAGGTGCTAAATCTGAATAAGATTCAATGATGGGGATTGCACTAATCCATTGAATTGTCATTAATGATGTAAAGAGCCATGAGTAAATAGCAACAGATCTTACTTCTTTTACTGTCATAATATTTGAAAGTGCATCTGACCATTTACCACCAACCTCTTTTACAAGAACAATAGAGTTATTCAAATTAACTATATATCTAGCAAGAACGATTGCGGTGAGTAATAAAATAGATGATGACAATGCAAAAAGCTCTAGACCAAGATTTGTAAAAGATTCTGAGAGCCTGACTGAAATCTCAGAACCAAAAATAGCTCCAACTGATCCTCCAGCCATAATAAAACCATAGAGTTTTCTTGATTTTTCATCTCGAAAAATATTGATTACTAAAACCCAAAAAATTGAGACAACAAAAAAAGAATATATATTGCACCAGACATAAAAAACTCTGCCTAACCACATAGCTTGAACAGTATCTATTTCTTCCAATGATCGTGAATAAAAAATAAAAATGCATAGATTGATTATTAAAAAAGAGTAGCAGTACGTAATTATTTTTTTGAAGTTTGCTCTTGATGCAATCCAAGAATAAATTGGGTTTATTAACAACATAGTGAGTGCTGTTATAGATAGCAAAATTAATAAAAAATCTTGGCCATAGTTTTCAACAGCCATTTCATTTCTGACAGCTCTTAAAACATACCAAGATGCAAGAACAAGAAAAAATAGGAAACTAGTTAGGATTGTATTTTTTATTCTCATAAAATTATTATGCCTTATGAATGGTGGGTCGCACAGGATTCGAACCTGTGACCAATTGGTTAAAAGCCAACTGCTCTACCAGCTGAGCTAGCGACCCATGGTAATGCATAATAAAAAAAGGTGATTATTCCATATTTTTCAAT
>Ga0206129_10000214_pt1 | contig 98505 bp, 83 predicted proteins | sample Helgoland_Spring_8_FD_148616 | JGI IMG/M metagenome (GOLD analysis project Ga0206129, IMG submission 148616) | Pelagic subsurface seawater microbial communities from Kabeltonne, Helgoland, North Sea - Helgoland_Spring_Bloom_20160502_2 | ecosystem: Environmental > Aquatic > Marine > Epipelagic ... | reverse complement strand
AGCAGATGCGTTGTAGTGAACCGCAAGAATACCTGTACCATCACCTTTATCATAAACACCGTGAACGTGAACATCACCACCTAAAAATCCAACAATGTCATATCGTTTACCAATATTCCAAACGTGACCGGTATCTCCACCTTGTGCATCTAATTTTTGAACAAATTCGATCTCGGCAGTATGGACCATGTACAAACGGTCACCCGTACTCTCCGGTGGTATCCTAGTAAATCGTTTTTCGCCTGCCATTATTGAATCCTGTTAATAATTTTTTCTTAATAGTTCTATTTATACTGGTTATGGGTTAGAAAACACCCTATCTGCACGTTGTGATATTTGAATGTTCTGTGATGTTGTGTATGAATCGACAATAGTATCCGCAATAAAACCTGTATTGAATGCTTTAATGTATAAAGTCGCACCACTATTTGCATTAAACGTGAAAGTATTTGCGTTCGTGGTTCCACCCGCAGTACCGTTGACCGCAGTACTACCGACATCTACACCACCTGTTAAATTTTCTACTCTCGAAATGACGGTGGGTGCATCGTATGGCGTAACGTCATCCCTAGAATCAAGAACTACTATTTCAGTACCATCAAGTATATTTGTCAACGTCAGTGCAACGGAATTGATTATGTTTACAGTCAACGATCCACCACCAGTAATCCCTGTAATATCGGTTTCTACTGTGGGAATTGTTGCGCTATTCAATACATTAATATCTACTACAATAGTGTTTCCACCTGTTGCAGTAATCTTTATTGCACCGTTCGCGGTAGTTGAAATACCGTTTCCTGCAACACCAGTCCATCTATTACTTGGAGAAACAAGTTCATTACCATTCCAGTCTACCGTTGCACTTGATGTCACTGTTCCCAAATCAACAGCATTTCCTGTTGCTGAAATTGTACTGAATAGTGAATTAGTCGCTAAATTAATAGTAGAAGGTGTTGATATAAGTCCAGCAGAACTTTGAGGATTTTCAAACGTACACGATGTAAACGTACCACCACCCTGTGTTACATCATTACATCTACGAAAGGTTGTATCAACCAACGTGCTATTGGATTGAAAGATGAACGAATCCATTGCCGTGAAAGAACAACCAGTAAAGTTTACGGTAGCATTATCAACGACAGTTATACTTCCTAATGATCTAATTGCATTAGAAACAAACTGTACGGTTTCCCAGTTAACAGTGCTACCTGTGCCTCTGATTTCTATCAAGTTGAACTGATCAGTAATTTTTCTCGTATCGTCTATACTGATGTTTTCATTAGCGGCATCAAAGTAGACGTTAGTTCCCGTCAATCCTAAATTCAACAACCCTTTGTATATGTAACCGCCCGTTACTGCCTGAAAGATTCCAAGACGATGAAATCCAGTATCTACTGAAGTCCAAGTTGCTCCACCTGACCCAGTAGTCGCACTACCACCACCATTGTAATCGTTAAACTCTGCAATCTGTGCAAAGTTGGCGGCAGAACTAGAAAGTGCACCAGATGCGGTATTATCTACTGCGGTGTTGGTTCCACCAGTGACTTCAATATCACACCTTCCGTAACGAATAACATCTACCTTGTAACCCTGACCTTTACCTGGTGTTGTTGTAGTTGCCGCCGCCCATCCTACATGAGTATAGTTTTCATTAGCAGGGGTGCCGTTTGGAATTTCATCTTCATTAATGACAGGATTTGTTAGAGTGACGTTAGCAAGTTGGTCATGGTTGCTTTGGGCAAGATTTTTCCAACCACCGTAAGTATAGTTCTCTTGTCCAAAATGATAGTATGCATAGAAGTTACTAGTTCCGGTTCCAATACACATTCTAACACCGTTGTTGGCGTTTAGACCAACCGATGCATCGTATTTAATCCACGTTAAAATAGCACCATCTGTAGGAACAGTTAATGCGGTGCCGACACCAAGTAAGGCACTTACACCCGCGCCGTTTGCAGGACCTGGTTGACCAGAAGTACACTCAGCACCTTGAATGAAATCGTCGGTATCACCTTCCGTGGTTGCCGCTCGCATATCATTGTAGCCGGTATTGTTTGCGGGTTCGCTCCAAGTCTCAGAGGAGAGACCTTCGAGGAATGTGGTCAGATTTGTTGAGTATGTTCCTGCCATTTTTTGTTATGCATCTTCTTGTTTGTCTAGCGCTTCTTGATCTTCGATTTGTTGTTTCAATTTTAAAACATCTTCAAGCACAAAAGTCCAAGCGAGGGTGTCATCATCAACCCCCGCTTGGATCTTGTTTAGTTGCACTGCAAACATCAATTCATCTTCACTCATGCTGAGAACATCAGCAGCATCTTTCTTACTTAATAAAGTCATATTATATTCCAGTTATGTAAAATTATACAGGATCAGAGTAGTTTCTTTCCTTAGCAGCAACGAGACTGATTGTAATCGGAGCAGTAGACTTCGGTATATTTGTAGGAGCAGATTCTACAAACTGTCCTTCTTCAAGACCAATTGCTCTTGCAACCACTACTGCGTCATACACGTTATCACCAGTGCCTACATTACCACCAGAATTGGTCGAACCTGCTTGGGTTCTACCGCCCTGCACGTTTGTCGTATATGCAAAACCCTTGGTGATTGTTGCGGCATTAATATCTACTGCAATATCAGCACCAGTATCATCCTGCACCACAATTGTTTGTGGTGAGTTGATGGGGTTCTCACGCATAATACAATTACCTATACCAGAAGCTTCAGGAACAATCGTGGCACCATCAACCTTGAAGAGTGTGAAATCCGTTGCAGTTGCAATTGATTCTACTCTCCACAATCCATTGTTTGATGCTGTTGGAAACCCTTGAATATCCAAATAGTCATCAACAACAAGACTTGTACTTGGGAAGTTTACAGCACCACTGGTAGTGGTAAACTGTGCGGCACCAGCACTAGGGTTTCCAATCGTCACAGTATTAGTCACGTTGAACTGTTTGGTGTATTGGAAGAACAACCAAACCTTACCGTCATTAACGCCACCTGAACTAAACAAGTTATCGTTAAATGAAAGTATGATTGACGTTACGAACGGGAATGCTCTAGCTTCCCCTCCGTTATCAACGAAAGTTAAAATGTTGAGATCTTCTGGTTTGAATCCTTCAATGATTACACCATTACCAGCAGAACTGGTAACAGGGTTTTCAGAAGCGCCAGATTCTGAACCAGATCTTAAATTGTCACCCGTAAAGAACAGAAGTTCTGTTGCGAGCGAACCTGTGACCGCATCAGCAGCAACGCTTGTTGCGTTAATATCAGAATTTTGTCGCAATTGATACTGAACAGATTCAAAAATCTCTTGAGTCGTTGCAACAACGGGCGTTGCTCTCTGCAATGTAAAGGAAGCACCAGTATCTGCTGTTGCTGTTGCGTCAAGCACGATAGTGTTTGCATCAGTAACGCTGACAATACCATAACTGGCTTTTGCATTACCCTCATGAATTGTTAATGTTCCACCTACAAAGGTAGCATCAGTTGCCCATGGAGAGTCAGCACTAGTGAAAGTGGTTGTTCCGTTTGTTACACCATCAACACCAGAAACCGTACCTACGTCAATTACAACACCAAAACTTCGTGGGCTACCACCCTCGACATCTACTTCTCGGGTAAATGCATTAGTGTTGAAGTAACGGATTTTAACCTCAGTCCATGGAGAGGTTACTGCAATCGTTGCATCTTCTTCACTAATTTTAAGATCGGTTGCGTTGGTAAGGGGGAATCGGAATACTTTGTTGTCAAGACCCGATGCATCAGCACCAATTGCCGCAAGATCAGAAAACCCGAATGTCTTACCGTTTGTATCACCACCATTTTCTGGTTCACGCAAGAAGATGTTCAGAATGTTTCTGTTATTCACTGCCGCAGTAAACGTGGTATTGGTCGCATCATTCGCAAGCAAACCATTAGTCAACGTTATTGTATCATTCGTCGTAGAAACAGTCGTAATGGTGTCAATGGTGTATGTTCCACCGACAGCAGCAGTTAAGTCACCAGCAGTATCAGATGTTACAACTGTAATCTGACCACCTTCTTTGAAACCTAGTGTTTTGAAGTTAACAACACCAGCACCGCTTGAGGTAATAGTGTTAGCACTACCATTTCCTGCAATAGCAATGTCGCCCAATGAAGTTTTGTAACTGTAAGTAGTAACAACTTCGTTAACGGGACCAAAGAATGAGAAGTCTGTTGGGGCAGTGGTGTCAGTAATATCGTCACCCTGCTGGAAGTATGCTTTGTCATTCGTAGCGTCTTCAAACGTACCCAAAGATACGATAGAAGCAAATTCGTCGTTAAGAGTTCCGTTTACTGCAACTTCTCGGAAACCACCAGTACGGATTAACTGAGTTGCCTCATACGTGGTGCCTTTACCAACTGCTCCACGGTGGAATGTCCACCCAGAACTTAATTCGAACTGTTCTGGTGTAATAGCAGTGAAAGGGAATGGGTGCACGATAAGAGTGTTGTCGTTTTTCCATTCTTCTTTTGCAAATGAGTATAAGAACTGGAGAATAACACCAGTATCCGTAGCATTGACACCGCCTGTTAAACTACCTTGACCTGGGATTAACCAGATCTCACGTTTAATAGTGTCAAAGAATACTGATTTTTCTTCTGTTACGGTTCCATCGTCATGAAGCGCACTAGCGCCAGTGTTATCTACCGCAGAGTTTTGAGGATCAGCAGCAGAACCGCCTACTTTAGAAGCAGTGACAGATCCCGTAGTAGGCGACCCGCCGTCTTCTAAATAGAGTCCATTGTTTTCGGGGTTAATTGCCCCACGAATTTCGAAATAATCTCCCGCAGTAATGGTCGGAAGAGAAGTACCTGCTGATGTAATCGTGACTTGCGCTCCGGTTTGACCGGAGAATCGCATATCTGCAACGGCAGTTTCTAAACCCTGACTTAACTGATCGGGATCGTTAATGATCGCCATATCATTTTCCTTTTTTTAGTCTTTAAAAATCGCTGTATACATAAAGCAAGTTAGTAACGCTATTATTTATAAGAATTAATCCGCGTTGTAAGTATATGTTGCACGATCATTCCAAGTTTTATCAAAATCTGCTGTGCCGTTTGCCCATAAGATTTCTAAATCACAGTCATCGGTTGCTTCAAACACCCTCTTGATACGCCAGAGCGCCTGACTCTTAGTAGTGCCGGGAACTGCTTCACCTACATAGGTGTAGTTGTCTGCTGGCACTTCATCTACTAGTTTATCGTATTGCACTTCCAATGCTGCTCCTACTGTAATTTCAAGTCTATCAATAATCGATTGAAAAGACTCAACCACAAATTTCTTTTTTGTTGGGTTATAGATTAGAATACTATCACCAACGATACTAGACAAACGTGTTTTGTCAACATCTGCATTGTCTAGTATCTTATATGAACCACCACCACCCAATGTACTGAGTGAACGGTTGATCTGTTGAATCTGTTTTTCTAAGTTTGAGTTGACTGTATCTCTATTCTCAACCAACTGTTCGTTGAATTGTTTTAGTGCTTCTTCAAACTTTTCTTTGTAGTCTGGTCCTGCTTCGCCTTGGATTCCTTGAGGTCCAGTTTCTCCTCGTTCGCCCTTTTCTCCACGAAGTCCAGTATCTCCTTTGTCTCCTTTGAGACCCTGTATTCCTTGGACGCCTTGTAACCCCACGTCTCCCTTTGGACCAGCATCGCCTTGAGCGCCATCTTTGCCCCGCTCACCAGTTTTTCCAGTGTCTCCTTTGGCTCCGGTCTTTCCTGTATCACCTGTTAGTCCCCTTTCACCTTGCAGACCAGTTTCACCCATAGGTCCGATATCGCCCTTATCGCCTTTGAGTCCTTGAAGACCTTGTAATCCCTGTTCTCCAGTCTCTCCCTTTTCACCTCTCTCACCGTCTTTGCCATCAATGCCATCACGTCCTGATGTTCCGTCAGCACCGGCAATTCCTTGTTCGCCGGTATCTCCTCGATCTCCTTTGACACCTTTATCTCCTTTCGGACCCTGCTTTCCGTCTAGACCCGCAGGACCACGTATAGTTTCGACTTCATTTATGATGTCAAACCATTTTTCTTCTAATTGTCCTATCCGCTTTTCCGTATGTGCTATACCAAATGCGGTAGTTACAACAGGACTAATCTTGCTCATTCAATTTGCTCATAAACCGAGTCATGTTTTCGAGAAGTTCATCTTCTTGTGACGGGATATAGGTTTCTTTCTTGTCAGTTTTTTTCTTTTCTACCTCACCGCCATTAACGTTAATGTTAATAGGCGCTGCCTGTGGCGATTCTGGTGCCGCTGGTGCCTCAGGAGGACCATCAGCAGCAGCAGCAGGTTCTTCTGCATCCATGCCGCCCTCATTATCTTCGCCTTCCATTTGTTTCTGAACTTCTTTTATTTCATCGTCGTCCATTCTAAGAACATTTTTCCATATCCATTCTTTAGATATATACTCACCCGCAAATTGAGTTGCCTCACTCATAAGACCTAAACGCTCACGCATTATTTCGGATTCTTTTAATTCGACATAATGATTGTCTTTAATAAAATCTACTTGAATGTCACCTTTCCATTGATCCCAATCTTGCTCAGTAATAACACCTTTAAGAATCAATTGTTTTTTGAGGATATTTAGGAAAATGTGTGAGAATTTTCTGCGAAGTCTGTCGATAAATTTTTGGAATTTAATCTCATCCCTAGTAATTTCATTTGATCGACCAAGAGAAAAATTGTTTTCTTGTTCTAACCTCTGGGCAGGAACGTTTAATGAACGGTATAATCTTTTTTGGAAATAAAGTATATCATCAATCTGACCTAAGTTATCTCCCCCAGGAAGTGTTGAGATTTCGGTTCCTCGTCCACCTTCTCGTCTTGGCAACCAAAAGTCTTCGAGCATAGACATATGTTTACGATCATCTTTGAGTTCGCCGGTGTTTGCATCGTAGACTAATTTGTTACGATACTTTGCCATGATGTCTTTCATGTACTGCTCTGCCTTACCGCGAGGTAAGTTACCTACGTCGATATAGAAAATTCTACGTTCTGGCGCACGAGCAAGACGATAGATGACTAACGAGTCTTCCATCATTCGTAATTGATTAATAGGTTTAAGTGCCTTATGTAAGTGGGACACAACTTTCTTTTTTGTTTCGTCTAAAAGACCAGACGTTACATAGGTAATAGAATCGGTAGAGAATTTTACTGCACCAGCTTGTTGATTTATGCCGGGTTTTTCTTCGTAGATATAAAACTCGTCCACGTTGTCAATAATTTTTACCCCAGTCTTGGGGTCTTTCTTAGTAGAAATATTTTTAACTTTTCGAATTTTGGCAGCATCGATGTTTCTAATTTCTTTAACACCTTGCTTTGGGTTTGCTTCGTCGATAAGAAGATGATAAAATATCCTACCATCAATATACCACGAGCGAAAAATATCATGACCTAAATCTGTAAAGTTTAGCATGTTCAGAATCTGCTTAAACTCTTCTGTCATAGTTTTTTTAATTTTAGTTGTTGCATCTATATCGTCCAGATTAATTTGGACGTTCATTTCTAACTCTGATGAGGTGATGCTTTCGTTTACAATTTCTTCAACTGCCATATCTACTTCTGAGTTCTGTGAAACTCCTCGATATCGCATAATTAATTGGTGCACATCTTTGGCATTATCTCCATCGATGTTAACATACTGACCAAAATAACCAGCAGATGATGTTACATATCCTGCTCCATCATTGTCAGTAGGAGGAACCACAGATTTAAGGTCAGGTGTTTTAGCAACACCCTTACCCGATTTTTTGATTTCAAAACCAAAAAGTTTAAATAAAGTATCGTCCGACATGTGATCCTCATAGGAAATTAAACAAAGGGAGCCTTAAAGACTCCCTATATCTATAACGCTATTAACTAGTTGTATTTGACTCCCAGTATTGAACTGCGAATTCAACGTCGAACTGCTCAATAGTAGTTGCTTGGTCGTAATCCAAAGCAATAGCACCTACACTGATGGGGAAGCATCCACGAAAAGTGTATTTTTTCAACACAGATTCGTCTCTATCAAGTTGTTCTACAATAAGATCCGCTTGATAGTCTGCGGGATTAACAAGACCTGTATTAGCAGAATGCGAGTTAATACCATTTATCCATCGTTCGAAAGAATCCCGTGATACAAATCCTGTATCATTCATGATGGTAACAGACCAGTTTTCAAAAGTTCTGTCTCCTGCCATCTTGAGTATTCTTCCACGAAATGGAACTTCAATTACACCCGTAGTAGAAGCAGGTAATTGTGCAGTTCTGCAAAGGAAAGATGTCAGTTCGACATCTCCCCCAGCATATCCCGGAAAGTTCAGTGTAACCTTAAAAAGATTAGCACGTGCACCACCACCGGTTAGTTTTGACTTAAAGTCATCGACTCCTAAAATTGCCATCTAGACTCTCCTTATACTGTGCCAGTAACTTCTTCAAACTCAACACCTGATCTAACTGCCACGAAATTAAGCGTGATAAAGTTGATCGAACGTGCGGGTTTGACAAAGATACTTGCCACAAAACGGTTGCTATCGATTACGTTTGCCGTGTTGTTTGTTTCGTCACAAACTACTCGGAAATCTGTAATCCCTCTTCGCCCTTGAATCTCTCGTAAGAAAGGTTCTACAATACCTACAAACTCTGATCGAGTAAACTCGTCGTTGAACTCAAACAGAACATTTGATGATGCTGCTTTGATTGCTCTTTCAATTACAAGGAACAACCTACGAACATTGATTCTGTCAAACGCCGAAGGTCTTGACTCTTTGGTCTTGTCGCCGTATAATAGAATGCCCTGTCCTGGCAGATTAACAATTGGATTAATCCCTTTCTTGTATAAAAGATCGCGCTTGCTTCTATCTGCATTCCACGCAAGAGAAGTAACACCAAAGTATTGTCCTCTTCGTTGTCCTGCGGGTGAGAACCATGGAGCAGATACTTGATCTGTCAATGCCATCAAACCAGCAGTAGAACTTGCAGCAGGAATCATTAAATACTGATCGTTATACTTATCGTATACTTTCAGAAAGTTATTATCGCAGATTAGATATGAAGATGGAGCATAATTTAAAGTACTAGCAAGAATTGCATTCGTAATATCTGTTGCGTTTGCTTGATTAAGAACAGCGTCTCTGCTTGGAGAAGTTACCACCACACAATCTTTTCTCGTTGAAGCAGCAATACCTACCATATAATCGACAACAGTTTTATGGTCTGCATCACTAACCATAGAAGGTGCGATGAGGAAGTCTACCGTAATGTTTTCTGGATCATTAAATGTATCGAAACCAGTTTGATAATCGCCAGTGTCTAACGCGGGTGATTGTACCCCTCCGGAAAGTGCCAGACTAGCAACCGCATTGCCTCCTGCACTAGCAAAAGATGCTGATAAAACACCAACATCGGTGTAATCAGTAATATCAGATGCTCTTACAAAGTTAGATTTGTTGTTTAATACATTAATTATGAAATTGTCTGTACCATCAGGAGTTTTAGCGTCTCCTGCTAAAGAAAGATAAGCAAATGATTCAAGGACAGTTCCTGGAACACCAGAAAATACACCGTCAGAGTCTATGACCAAAGCATGAACTTCATCTAGTGGATTAGTAAGACCAGAAGCATTTTTCACATAAGAAGAAGATCCGGGAGCAGTATCAAATTGATCTTGATATGCAGAATCCCATGAAGCAAAAGCAGTATCGGTAGTGCTTGCAGGGCAAAGTTTTACTGCTATGCTATTACCTGCGGCACCTGGATATTTTGCTAAAATTTCTTGTGTTAATAACCCTGATTTTTTGAAGTCCCAATCAACATCGTTTTTAATTAATGTAGCTGATCCAGCATGTGATGCGTTCACGGCATTTGTGTTTACTGTTCGAGTTACGTAAAGTGTGCTTGCATATTTAAGGAAGTAAGATGCTGATAAAAAATCAACAGCACTACTATCTTTAATTAATGAGGGCGAACCAAACGCTTCTACTAATCCTGCTTCGTTACTAATTAAAATCGGTTGTTCAACTGGTCCCCAATTAAAGTCTCCCACAAACGCTCCAGTAGAGGTATCGACTGCTGGCACTACGCCACTAAGATCGATTTCCTTTACGGTTATGTTTGGAGACGCGAATTGATTTGCCATAATCGTGTCCTTTTTTTCGTTTACCTATGATAAGAAAACATAATGCGGTATTAATCTCAATGCTTTTATTTATAACAATTGAGATTTACCAATATTCCAAAGTGTCTACTTCTGACCACACTTGCCATTGTTTTCTTTCCCAGTCTTCACGAGATTCTATTTCGTCGATAACATCGCTGCCATCATCTATAAAACCAAAAGGTACCACGTCTGCTTCAATTTGCTTCATACGTTCCTGATACATTAAATCTTTAAGATTAATGTCTGTCAAGTTATGGAAGAATTCCGTATGTATAAAGTACCCCATCATGACCAAGTTCATCATAAGATCGTCATGGTTACCTTCGCTTGCCTCATAGGACTGACCTTTCAGAACAAAGGTAGAAATTTCCATGATGGTTTGCTCATCTACTATCTCTAATTTTCGAGACTCCATGAGATCTTTGATACCAGAACAACCGAGACGTTTAGTTCTTCGGTTCATCTCAACACCTATATGAGATGATTTTATTGTTGATGATACGTGTACATTTTCATATTCGATGTCGTAGTATAAACCATTACAGACTACTGCACCCTGATCATTTGCTTCAATTACCACATATGCATCATTGTAAACAGTCGCGTACTTATATATAATATTAGGGAAGAGTATTGGAGAGATAGTGTTGTTCCGGTACACAGCAACCTGTTTAAAGGGTCTGGTCGTTATGTCAATAACAGTGAACGTAGAATAGTCCTGTCCTCTTCCTTTCGAGACATCAACGGTCATGATGTACTCGTGACTCGGCCGAGTTTCATCGTAAACTAACATAAGACCACCCTCTAGTACCCGCAGGGGCGCTTTTGATCTTAACGACAAAAGCGTCTCTGCGTTTATTAGGGTGTCTCCTGTTCCGAAAAAAGTATTACCAAATTCTTGATCGAATTGCAATTGCGAAGTGTTGGCAATTGTCATTTGTTTCCATGCTTCGTCTCGACTTGGAACGTCCCACCAATCTACTCGAAAGGATTTAAACTCGTTCGTTCCTTGCTCTGCTCCTTCCCAGATTTTGTGGAAAATGTTTCCGATACCGTTTGCCGTAGACGTGATAATAACCTTCGTGTCTTTACCGGAAGAGATAACCGGATAGGTGGAAGTATAGAATTCACCTGCTCGCTCAACAAAAGCAAACTCATCGAGATAGAGCAAATTAACAGACATACCACGAATAGAAGACCCGCTGGTAGAAGCAGCAACAATCCTAGAATTATTAGAAAATTCAATAGACCCTTTGTTAAGAGATTTGCAACCGGGCTGCAAAAAGAAAGGAAGGTTCTCCAACATGAGAGTAACACGTCCAAGCATCTCTCTCGAAGTGGAACCTTTGTTTGCGAGGACTGCGATTGTTTTTTCGGGATTGAAGATTGCATACCAGAGTAAGTAGGCGACAGACGAAATAGATTTGCCACTCTGTCTACAAGCAAGAATAATAGTAAAACGATTGCTATTAAAATGCTCGAACATCTTTTCTTGATAGGGGTAAAGATCGAACGGAACGAGACCTTTATCGAGTGATATAATTTTGACATATGTTTCCGCAAAATACGAAGGACTTGCCATACACTTTGCATATTCTTGGACCTCCTCTGTGGTCCACTCCTGAACTACACCATCTCTTTTTACTAGTGAGTTATATTGATATGTTTCATTCTGCATTCGAATTGCTTGAGTCAATTTCTATCACCTTTTCATCTTCTACTTTATGTAGCAACCTTTGTAAGTCTGTTGTGCTACCGAGAAATACATTGTTATTGGTGATCTGCTTTGCTTGATTCTTGCTTGGTTCTAACATTTCTTTTTGTTTCTTATTCAGATCCATCAGTCTATCGTTGACATCAGATATGTTTTTGACCATACCTGATAACACTTCAAACGCACGAGGGTGTTCTGATTCACGAGCAACTTCGATCATAAGATCAAGAGACTCTTTACCCTTCTCTATAAGTTCATAGTATGTAGCGCGAGAGTAATCGTAGTCATACTCTACTTTTTCTTCGGGTGTTTTTTTATCTTTATCGTGGTTTTTCATTATGATGGACCATCCGATGCTTCTACTTTATGTTCAAAATTTCCAGTCAGGACAGTTGTTCCGGTTCCCAGAACCCCCGAGTATTGTTTGATAGTATATTTAACGTAGTTTGTGATCGCAGAGGAACCAGCACCAGAACCATCGCCCGTTCCACCTTCGGCTCTGGTTGCTTGTAGTCTAACGATATCACTCAATTGAATCCACGTATTTGCTGTGGATTGTGTCCAAGAAGTTGCTACACCTCCTTTTAGAACTTCATAAGCGTCACCTGCCACAGAACCTCTTGTAGAGCTTGTTAATATCGTTAAACCAGAATTCTCATAAACTTGGAACAAAATTTGATAACTATCTCCAAAAATAGAATTTTGAGTGCTAGACCAGTTATTTCCTGTATCAAGAGCAGGAGTAATGGTCTCCACGTTTTCAGTCCCAAATCCAGTACTCTGTATAGCAGTCGAACCATTTCTTAAGAAATCTATTTGAGAAGTTGTGGTACACCCAAGGAACGGATTGTTAGTAAACCTTCTATGTCTAACTAATGTAGGATCGAATGCGAATGTGAGTGCTGTAGGATCATCTGCCACAGTAATCGTTGCAGTGGTTGCTACTTCAGTTCCGCCAGTCACAGCATCAAACAATTTACCAGTAAATTGTTCACCATCATCTACACCGTCTGCGCCTCCTGCTCCCGCAAGTGTCACATCAACAGTGGCAGGAGAGAATGATGTTCCATTCCATGTAACAGTAGTTCTTGCAGTCGCACCATTACCAGGAGGATCAGCAGTAAAGTCAGCATTAGACGTGGTGCCATGAGTGATATTGAAGTAATATGTTTGTGCGGCAGACCCTGCTGCTTCACCGAATGTAAAGGTAACAGTATTGCCTTCTGTGGGTGTCGTAGTACTGGGCGTAACAGTCGGAGCATTTGCAGGAATAACTGTGCCATCTATTACATTAAAAGAATGAGTTTGTTTTCCGATATAACTAGCATTGGTTGCTACTTCTAAAACATATCCCCTTGTTCCGCTGGTAGCATTTTCTTCCACTTCTAATTCTATACTAGAATTTCTAGTACCGTCCGTGGTTTCAGTTCCGCTGTCTCTGCTCGGAAAATCTACTGCTATATTTCCGCCGGTGCCATTAACAATTCTCCAATACAGCGTAGATGCATTGGGCATATTTGAATGAAGCACACTAAATTGATATGTTGGATTAGCCATAGTATCTTATCTATTACTGTTCATAAGTTGCTGTCATAGTGACAGTTATGGCATCTAAAAGATCTAGTGTTGTGCCATCTCTTATACTAAGAGTGCCGAACACATTGCCATTTGCTTGCGTAAGTGATTCGTCCCGCGAGACCCAAACATGACTACCGCTTGCGTCTAACCATGATCCGGTGGTGCCTGAAAATAATGCCGATGATGAACCGTCGAGATCGAATCTGATATCGTAATCGCTTGACGATCCTGCAAGCAACCATGTTCTGGTGATCGGAAGGTTGCTACTACCGAAACCGGTGCTTGTATCAGTGAATCTGAAATCACCGTCTGATAGAGAGTTCCAACTAAATGTAACTTCTGCTTTGTCCGGTCCAGGTGCAGGTCCGGATTGCGCAGCAGCATTTACTTGTGCGCCAAGATCAACCAAAGTCGTTGCTCCTCCATCATTAATCTCAGTAGGACCAGAAACACTATTGATTGCTGCTGCCTGATCTGTAATAGTCACAGTTTGTTGTGGTGCTGAATTACCGTAAGTATCACCAACCGCATCGATGGTGACATTTTCGTCCCCTTGATATACAGGATCGCTTATTACACTGTAATTCTTTGTTACCGTACCGCTACCCGAAGTAAATTCTGCTGCGGTGATTGCAAAATTACCAGCGGTGACCCTGTTCGAAGCAGTGCCCGTAATTGTAACCGTAACATCTTCATACGAACCACCGTTTACTTCCGTTGCTACAATAGTATATTCTATTGGGAAACCTTCTGTTACCGGCGTATTGGTTGACGCAGTGTAAGTAACAGTAGGAACAGCATCAGTAATATCAACCGTATCGGATTGACCACCCGCAGTCAAAGTTAGAGTTTCGTTTTCAATCGCAACATTATCATAGACAGCAGTGACATCAATAAACCCACTGTTACTGCCACCCATTGTAATGTTTCCAGTCAATGCTACATCAATATCTGCTGCTTGAACACCTGTAATTGTATAGGGAACAAGAGTACCGTTTGGAATATTGGTGCCCGAAAGGGTGAACCTAGCAACACCGCCTTGTTCTGCAATACTTGATACATTGAACGATCCAGCATTGTAAACAGTTGCAGCATCTACAAGACTAAACGTATCACTTGTTCCAGTTCCAGAAATTGTAATCGTCTGTGGACCTTCATAAACATCACTAGAAGTCGTGGTAGGACTGATTGTAACCACACCGCTATTAGATGCAAATGTAGCAGCAGTAATAGTAGTCGATCCAACATTAGCACGTGTATCACCAGTAATCTCATATGCAAAATCCGCATAAGTGGCGGTGTTCTGTAATGTTTGAGTGACAGTGAAACTGTAACCATCGCCTTCTGTTACGGTTGTAGCAACCATGTCGATTACATTAGTTCTTACTATTCCTGCTTCATTGACGGTAACTGTTTGTTGTGCTGTTTGACCACTGTCATCACCAGTAACGGTGAACGTCCAAACTTCGGGACCAACAAACCCTGTGTTTTCTGTTGTACCGACAACAACGTCATCATAAGTCGGTGCGGTAAAGTCACCACTCGAAGCACTAGCACGTCCTTGAGTATCTCCGGTCAATGCCCAACTAACGGTTTCGCCAACAGAATTGGTTACACTCAAATCTAGTGTTATGTCATTGCCTTCCGTTACAGGTGAGGCAATAGTCAATCCATATGTTGGAACAAGGTCTGTCAAATCGAATTCAACTGTATCTTGTATTCCTGTGCTCTGACCTGTAACCGTAATGGTGATAGTCTGAGTCTCCTCTTCCGTTGCAAGAACAGTTGTAGGAAGATTTAGATTTGCATAACTTGATCCGTTCCAGACGAAAGTTCCTCCAGCAACACTGTATCTTCCAGTGCCATCATCTTCAATTGCGTAGTCTACATTTTCTCCAACAGAGTTAGTAACATTCAAACCAATAACAACAGTGCTACCTTCTGTGTATGATCCTGCCGAGGTTAAAACTTCATATACAGGAACAACATCAGTAATCGAAGAGTCGAAGGTTGCTATCGCGGCACCGCCAACAGTATCGGAAACATTCACAGTGAATGCTTGTGTGCCTTCCGGAGGAAGTTGATCTAAGACAGCAGTAAGATCCATGGTGGATGTCATGATCATGGTATCGCCGCCAGCAGTAATACTAGCAGCAGTTGTGCCTACTGTCAAGGTTGATCGTGAACCTGTCCTTGGAACAGAAGAAAAATCTGCGTCTTCTGCCCCAGTAACCCACCAATAATAAGTTGTTCCGGGCGCAGTATTCTTTCGAGTAAATGTCCACGAACCAGATGCTCCTTCTGATATAGCAGTAGGTCCGGTGATTACAGCAGCACTAGGAGCAGCATCAACCATGTTAAAAGTATTCGTAGATATTTGAGCAGGAACATCGTGGTTTGTAATTCTAATCGTTGAAGTTTGTGTTCCTCTATAATACCCATCTACTGTGGTTGCAGATAATGTTGGTGTTTGCGATGCTGCATTAAAAGCAATTCTTCCGCTGGTAGTTGTAATTCTTCCATCCAAGTCATCAAGGATTTCCCAAAGCACTCCATCAGAGGTAAGTGTTTCTGTGCTTTGATTGTAAAAATAATCACCGTTTGGATTGTGTTCGTTTGTTACAGTGATTGTCGGAACAATAGAACCGCCCTCAGTAATATTATTTTGAGAAACAGCATACTGTGGATAAACCGAAGTGTCCTTAATTGTAATCAACTGTCCTTGCTGAACTGATTCTTCTTGTGTTGGTGTTAAATTGTCTAAACCAGTAGCAGGAGGTTGTAAGTATGCAAGAAGTTCAACTGTATTCGCATCGTTATGATAATCACTGTAAGATGCTGGTCCTACTAAGAAAACACGAAAAGTTTGATCCCCTTCTGTTATATAATCTTTTTTAGGATATACTGTAAAACTTGCAGCATTTGATGATACTACAATAGGTTGTCTGTTATTAAATCCAAAGGCATTGGGTTGTGCAGCATCCCAGTCGTTTGGATTTGCAGTCAAATTAGCATCTGCGACCTGATTTATTCCGCTGCTAGTATTTTCGTCTGTTAGATAGTAATAAATGGTTCCATCTGGTAAATTAGTTCCTGTTATGTTAATTGAAGTACCAACAGAACCAACTTCGTTGACTTCCGTAGTAGATACGATGTAATGAACATCTGCAATACCATATAAGTTATCAAGTACTTCATTTCTTACAGGAGCATTACACCAATCCAGTATATGAATCCTATATGTTTCTAAACCTTCTGCTGCTAAAAAGAAATCGTTTGCTATTTGAAACGAAAGCGATCCAGAAGTAGGGGTGTCGTAAACTTTACCAGGAACATCAGCAGGAGGAGTCGAACCCAATTCAGTTTTAACGGTTACTTCTAAATCTTCCCAACCTCCTGTAACTGTAAACGCTGTCAATGCAGGAAGATCAGAAGTAATACCATCAGACAATTGAATAGTGTTTGTACCACCGCCTACAACAGATACGATACTAGTACCACGAAAAATCCCTGGACCTGTGATATCAAATCCTTCCCAACCAGTCGGATCAGAATTGATTGACAGTATTCGATCTCCTTTGGTAGCAAAACTTGATGCTTCAATGGAAGGAGTATGTGTCTCTATCTGTGGAGGTACCACAACAAAGTCATCATCTACCGTCGATACATGTTCTAAGTACCATTTATATGTTCCGGGATATAGGTAGGTTTGTTCGGTTGCTCCTGCTCCATTCAACGAGGTTCCTGCACCTACGGTGTAAGTAACAGTAATACCTTCTGGCACAGGTTCATGTGATGGCGCGAGAGTTATAACTGGTGATTCTAATGTAGTAGTTTCGCCAGAACCCTGCGAGGTCAGGTTCAAATCAGCAACACTTTCTAACAACACCTCTCCACCCAAATACATACCGGCAGGATGAACAAATAATTTAAATAATTTTTTCCATTCGTTTACTGGAATTCCAGCACGAACAAGAATAGCAAACGTCTGATAGAGTTTATCATTAGTGATATATCTTAATGACGATGGACCAATTTTAGATATCAACGACGAAGGATTGTTTTCATCGGCAATAAGAAAAACGTTTTCTTTGGTATAGATTACTTCTGGATCAAGGTTAAAGAAAGATCTGAAAAACCATTCGATAGAATATTTAGAACCCTTTGCACGAAACAACACACTAGAAAAGTTTGCTGCTGCCCGTTTGTCACCAGACCCTTCGAAGTAACTTCCACCTAACAACAACTCATCTTCGATAAAGTTAAGAAGCGTCAGGTCTGTTTCGGTAATATCACGCGCAGCAAATAAATGATTCAACAACTCAGTTGCGTCATATTGGTTTTGCCATTCGTAATATCTTTCTAAAAGATTGATAAACTTTGGGTATGACGAACCAAAATGTTCAGGCAAAACGTTTTCAATATGCACATCACGCAGATTGATTCTTCGTCTTTTCTTGTCTATGAAATTATCGTGTGCCATAGTTTATATTTAGCTCGTCGGAAATGCTTGTGTTGGAACAGAGAAGTTCGCAGTATATCGTGCGACACCTTTTGTGATTCTGAAATCTTCGATGAATCCTTCCCAGGCACTGCCTGACCCATTACGGGATGCATCCATTATCTGCAAAAAGTTTGAACTATAATTTTGAGTATCGTTCGTTACAGTACGTCCCAGAACACCGTTGACAAAAATTCTTAGGTCAGTGCCTTCTCGTGTTACTGCTACGTGATTCCATGCGTTAAGATTTAATGGAGTCCCAGAAGTATCAAAATTACTAAATCCTCTAATCACTCTTACTTCGTGAGTAACTGCGATTTGTTGTAACCCTAAACCGTCATTCACCCCTTCATTTGAATGGGTAGATGCCATCTCGTAGTTACCTGACTGTAACGTGTAAAACCACCCTTCCATGGTGAAATCACCAGCACCTAATACTCCGCCTGTGCCTGTGAACGTACTTTCAATTCTGCCATTAGTGCCATTTCCTTCCATTGACTTTGCTTGGAATAATGTAGTCAATCCCGCTTCCGCTTGGACACCATTAACTGTGACTAGTGAATTATTAAAAGTAGAAACATCACTTGCGTATGTTGTAGGACTACTCTCACCATCAACAGCATTGACTAAGAATACTACGTTAGCAAAGTCGTCATCTATATTACTAGTGTCTGTAACGACTATTGTAACATCGCCCACTTCTGCTGAGTTTTCTGCACCGTCTGGGATTGCTCTATACTGCCAAGTAACAGTACCGCCGAAGGGTGCTGCTGGTGGAGTGTATAAAAAAGTCCCTGCAAGAGAGTCGATAATAGTAACTGTTCCCTGTGCGGGTTGTGACTGCACCGTATGGGTGATATCACCTACAGTTTCAAACAAATCGTTGCTTGCAACATTCATTGTCAAGGTTTCTGCGCCAGAGTAATTCAGTGTGAACGAATCGTCTACTGCATCATCAACCCCAGCATTAACCGGACCATTGATAGCAATGTTAATATTTTCTATTACATTTTGCCCTACATCTACTCCAACAACAAAAGCGTCTGGTCCATAAGCATCTGGATTGGGTGTATACGTCCACGTTCCATCAGAGTCTATAATTGCTGTGCCAAACTCTGGCGCGGTTATTATTGAGTAACCTTGTATATCATTGAGGGTATTTTTTAACGATATAGTATTAGTCGCAGTCTGCCCCGCATCTTCTAATATATTAGAAGGAAGACTTGCGCTATCTCCACTCAAAATATTAGACTCGACTTTACAGAACGCAAGCAAACCACCGGTATCGAAATCCAAGAGACTTGTTTCGACTGTTCTGATAATAGATGATGCCGATTCGACGACTTTATACATGTTAATTTTCATTTCAAAATCGAGCGTGTATATAATAGTTCTTCGCGTTTCGATTGCCCCTTCATAATCGTCTTGCATTACCACACCATCAAGTTTAATAGGCGTGTCTTCTGTGATATCGTATCCGGTAAGAGGTTTTACTGTTACAGTATATTGTGGAGTAAAGTAAGGTATAATTTGTTCGACTACTTGAAGCGCGTCATCTTGACTTCTAGCATATACATTTAATTGAAATTGTAAATTATAAGGAACAGGATTGTACATCCTTCGTGCCTTTGTGGAGTCGGACGTTCCCGCAATAGTTCTTGCACCTACCTTAGATAACTGTCGAGCAGCATCATATTGTATTGCTAAAATTTCAAAAGACATCCTTGGAAGTTTGATCGCAATCTGTCGCTCTTGTTGCTCACCGATTTCCATGCCAGAAATTCTGTCCATGAAATCTCGACGAGGTGCGTAAGATAAAGGAACTTTGGTCTCGTTAATAACATCACCCGCGCTATTATGGCGAACGACATATATGTTATTGAACAATGATCCGAATACCGCAACTGCTTTACGAATTCTTTCGTGATAAAACCAATTACCTAACATTATGGGTTCCCAAACGGATTAGATTCTGAAAAATCAAGGATACCATCAGCAACATCTTCGAAAACATCATTTTGATTCTGACTCATTTCTTTCTCAATAACAGTAACAGGAATACCTACTGCATTACTTTCTAAACCTATTACACTTGCGACTGTGCTAAACGAATGAAACAGTCCATCCGAAGTGCTCATGTTAGTTATACTTAGCACTATTGCATCTGGGTCCGAAGCGTCATAACTAACAACGTCACCAAAAACATAATAAGCAGTAAGACCTTCACCTTGAACTTGTCGAACTCTTTCACCGACTTCAAAAGCACCCGGAAGATTCATATTCTCTGTTGTGAAAACTTCGGCAAATGTCATTTGATGTTGGTGACCAAAAATTTCTACATTATCTATTTCTGCAATATTAGTTTCAAAATTTTCACCACTGAATTCGAACAGTTCACATGAAAGTCTAAACACTGGAAGATTTTTTAATTGATAGAAAGGAGTTTCGTCAAACACCTTTTGTATTTCGAATATAGAACCAGACAACGGAAGGAAAATAAGATCTCCTTCTCTTGGTCTGAAAAATTGTTTAGTGTCTTCTTCGTGCTCGTATGGTGCTACTTGTTGTAACCATCTACGTCGAGCAACTACAAAGGTTGCTTGGTCACGAATCTCTACTCCGAACTTCGTAAACAAGTCGCCCTCGCCATCGAATCCTTCTACATTTTCGATGTACATTTCAATCTTGTAGGCGTCATCGAAAATAGCAGAAGTTTCGTCACCAAAAATAGTGTCGGTATTGACAGCATCTCTTGGCATGTAATAGACATCTTGCCCATACATTTTTAAAGACTCGACAATCAAGTCTTCATACAAGAGTTGCTCTGATCTGGCACCCTGAGAAAAATATTTATTTGTTGCCATTTGTTAACCTACAAAAAAATCAGGTGGTAACTCTTGTTCGATTCTCAATTTCTCTTCTAGTTTTTCTAATTCTGCATTAGCATCTTCAAATATCTGTCTACCGTTAACGGTAACCCCACCTGGTAATTGCATGCCCTCAAACTTAGACATGTTAATACCCCATTGTTGTTTGATAGAAGCAGTAAGGTAATTTTTTACAAACATGTCATTAAAAATGCTTGTATGAACAGTAGGGTCTACTATGGAATATATTTCTGCAACGACATAGTCGCCTACTTGAAGATCCTTGTTAGACCATTCACCCCAAATATACAAACGATCTTGATGCCGTGACCAAGTAGTTTGCGGAGTGCCTTGAAGCAGTTGATCTAAAAAACTTAGATACTGTTCGAACTGATAGTAGTATGACATTCCACCACCAAAGTTCAAAAAATCACCCATACTATTCAACATCATTTGATACTTAACATCAAACATTCCGATAGATGACGTGCCTCCAACTTGATTAATCGGAAACATTTGTGAGATATAAAGAACGTTAGTAGATATTGGGATATATCCATTATCTTTATCTTCCTGAGTAATCAAATGTTTCAGATAAGTTCTGTATGTTGCATCACTATGAAATTCCTGATACATCTGCAAAGTGTCATCGACCTTGTCTTGTATCTGGTCTTCATCGACATTAATTTCGATTACAGGATCGCCCAACCTACGTAGGCAGTGATCGATCAAAGTTTGTCTAGAATTTGGTAACGCCATTTAACTACCCTTTTCGTTTATTTATACGTTACCCCAGAGGACATCCCCTGCTGAATCGTAAATAACCAGATTTGCTCCTGCGGCATCTTGTAGTTGAACACCGGTTTGTAATTGCATTTTGTTAGCATCTAGTGACATTTTCAATCCACCAATATCAAATCCAAAAGTAGATTCGGTTTGGAAAGAATACGATTGAATAGTTCCGCTAATATCAAACAACTGTGAATTATATGTTACTGTATCACCAGCACCGCCCGAAGCATCTAATGTATTGATAAAATGTCTATGAATAGTTGTGTCCGTAGAAAACATCTTCGTTTCAATAACAGATTTCCAACCAGAAGCATTCCACGCTGCAGTCTTATTATTATGAATCTGAATGGGTATTTGCGATGTTTTATTAATCTGAACATCCGCACCAACAGTATCATGAAAAACACTGAACTGTCCGTCTACTCTGACTGAATCCAGAGCAACCGACATCGTCTGAGTTTTAACACCAGACGAGTAATTATAAAAATTCATTGTGGCAGCAATGTCACCCGCGCTTTGTGTTCCCTCAGCTATTACCTTTATTTCTGCGCCTGGTATTGATGCTACAGTTCCATCATTTCCACCAAAGGCGATGGTGCCTAAATTATCACCGCTGACGACAATAGCAGGGTTAAGTAAATTTGTCCCTCTGTTTTTAGACAAGAATAAATATGGTCCAAGAGCATTAGCACCGTGACGATGAATCTGTAATGCAGCGTTAGTCGCATCATCTCCTACAATACCAGTCTTCGATATTACAGGAGTTATGTTATTTACTTTGAATGTATCGACACCGACATTTGCTCTGAAAGCATAACTACCGTCAGTATTAACTACTGATAGATAATTATCACTAATCTCAATATCGTTGGTAGTCGTTGACCCAACATCTGTTACTGATTGCAGACTCGGAACATCATACATGTCACTGAAAGCAGTCTTACTTACAACATCACCGTTGATAGTAAGAACATCAGTGTTAGTAGTTTGAGTGCCAAGGTTCGGTATCGTTAATCCATTACCAAATGAACCAGCATCTATCGCAGTTGAGTCTAGTGTGGTGATACCGTCAACTTGTAGACCCATGCCCTGTTGTAGTTTTAATGCGGAATCACCTACTGGACCACTCCAATCTATTAAAACTCTTGATTTATCTGTAAAGTTAGGAAATGCTGGGAAACCTGTCCAATCATTAGCAAACCCCATTCTCTGATTATTTCTTTCATACCAAATACCATATTGAGCATTGCTAACACCTGGTTGTTGGTGAGTTAAACTGAATCTGGATCCATTACCGCCCCATTGATAAATTGCCGAATCTTCAAGATTGGTATTATAATGATTAAAATTGATAGTAGGACCATTGTCTTTTATATACAATGCAGGTCCACCAAGCGTTGGTGGTTTATCTATTGTAAGTGTATCAAAAGTTCTAATTTCTTGTGCACGTAACAAAGTACTTACATATGCAGAGTCTGAAATGACAGCAATGTCAGTTGTAAGTTTGGTCTGTCTTCCCGCAGCAGGACCAACAACAGAGAGAACCTCTGGATAGTCTCCGCTAAACCCAAGACCATCTGAGAATGCTACATCACCTAAGCGAAGTCTTACTCCACCAAATGCTGCTTCTGAACTTGTTTTGTCACCAACACTAACCGCATCATGTAACGAAACTTCACCCGAAATACTCGACACAGATCTTCGATATAGTTGTCCAGTAGTAGTATCGATACCTATAATAGTATCAATCGTGTTTAAGTCACCGAGTCCACCGAGATAGAAATCCCCTTTAAAATTAACTGCGATACTTGTAGAGTCGATACCGTCTTGACTAATACTAGAACCATATGTTGTAACATCATTAAGATCTTTATTAACTACAACGTTAGTAATGTTACTGATGTTACCACGTTTAACGCTATCGGTATCAGTGTTGATTACTAACATCTGTAAGAAATTAGATTGTTCTGGATCAGTTGCGTTCGGATTAGATATGATCGGAGTACCAGGTCCGCGTAAAACTAAACCACCACTTGTGACAATCTTAGAACTTGTCGAATCACCTTCGTCCGTAACAATTTGTAAAGTCGGATTTAAAAATGCAGCATCAGATAAGGTTCTATAACCTACTTGATTACTAACCGAATCATACATTAATGCATCGTCAGTTGAAATTGCTGGCAGATTATTAAGAATCGTAATCGTATTACCCGCAAGCTTCAATGCATCCATAGTGATTTCAGCAGTTGTGCTATCACCCCAATTCGTCACTTCTTGTAATGTAACTTGATCTCTGAAAGCGAACGCGCCGACATCTCTATAACCAACACTGTCCTGTGGACCTATGAACAGCGCATTACCGTCACCTACCGGTGCATATACACTTCCGGTGAACTCTGGGACGCCTGCTATCAGTTTACCAATTTTAATATTATTGGTTGTCGATGCGTAATTCTCAGATCCTATTAGAACCTGTTGGTTACCTGTAACAAAATCAAGAGTGATATCAGTTTGTGCAAGATTTGCGGCAGTGCCTAATGTTCTGTAACCTACACTATCGAGTGTTCCTGTTGTATTAAAAACAGGAACAATTAAACTAGTAGAGTAATTGGTAGTACTTGGAAGATTGTCTCTATCGATCAATAAACCATTTTGAAAATAAGGTTGATTAATACCAGAAAGAGGACTGTTGTTTAGAACGAATGACCAAGTATAATCTTCTGCGGGTTTGACAGCACCGGATTGTAGCGTAACTCGAAAAGCACTATCTGTTCCGCCAACATCAGCAAGCTTTATAACATCGAATGCACCGGTAGGAACCGCAGGAGTGTCTGTTGTAAGACTGGCAGTAAAACCACCATCTAAATCAAGCGCAGATGTTACATCTATTTGTTGGTTTAAAGTGTTGGATCCTGTTAGTGCTGCTTGATCTAATGTAAAATATGTTAATGCAGTATGAGCAGTTGTTTCTACTACTGTTGATACTACACTATCTCCGACCAAACCTAATAAAGTTAATTGGTCGTTTACGTTGAAAGCAGGGGAAAGTTTTAACCCACCCGTCAAAGTCAATTTGTTAGTAGTAGAAGCACCGTGATCTGTTACATATTGTAACGTGGCAATGTCTAGTATATTACCAAGAGTTCTATCTACTACACTATCAAGTGCAGTAAGACCTAATATAACAGTATTATCTGATACTGCATCTGATAAATTAGACGTGCCTACCGTTAATCCACCGGCACCGATGTTTGCCCTATTTGTATTAAGTCTATCATTTGAATAAGTTAGACTGCCATTATCTTCTAACTCACCGTCTGTTCCTGCTAAAACTATTCTAGTCGCAGTTAAATCAGATACTTTGGCGGTTCCTAATGTAGCAGAGTCGCCACTGAATCCCAACGCAACTATTGGTCTGGTTGTAACATAACCTTGATCGGTAACGTTCTGTAAAGTTGGATCCGAGAAAGCAGAAGCAGATGCTTCGCGGGTTCCTACTGTCCCGTCTGCGGCAATAGTGACAACAGTAAATTCGGTACCTTGAGCGGTTAGTCCTGTAACAACCAACCCTGCGTTAGTTGCATCAATCGTAGTAGAGTCTAATGTTGTAATACCACCAACATCAAGATCCGTTGTGACATTAATATTGGTGGCAGTTAATGTGGTATTACTAAACGTTAAGTCAGCATCGTCTTCTAATTCACCATTAGTTCCAGCAATGACCACCCGACCACTGGTTAAATCTTCTACTTTAACTGATGAAGCTTCGATGCCAGCATTAGCATCAAGTAAACCGTCAATAGTTGTTTTATCGAGAGTAGTTTCTCCCGTTACATCAAATCCTCCAACTATCGAAGTTGAGTCTAATGTTGTAATACCATCAACATCAAAATTTTGTTCGATGTTTACGCCTTTGTTAAAGGACCAGTCATCACTAACCGCATCGTATTGTATTGTTGCTACACCATCCGACCCTAACGAAAGTGTTATACCGCCTCCGTCAGCATCTTCTTTTTGAGTAGAACCGTCTGCAATCGTGATATTAATATCATCAACAGAAAGTTCTGTGGAGTTGACAGTAGTGGTTCCACCTTCGACTCTGAGGTTCCCTAATACTACAAGTTCTTGTCTTACGGTGACAGAATCAAGTGAGGATATACCCGAGACATCAAAATTTGCAACTAAGTTTAAATTAGTTCCATCGAAAGTGAAGTTGGCATCGTCTTCTAATTCACCAGAAGTTCCTGCGATCACTACCCGATTATCTGTCAGATCGCTCACTGCTGCACTTGCTAATGTTGCTTGGGTGCCAACACTCAAATTAGTCGCAAAGGTAGCACTATCGGCAGTTATCGCAGAAGTGCCGCCTAAAAGAATATCTAAATTCGAAGTATTACCAACTGTCAATACTTCGTTTAATCCCAAAGCAGACCCATCAAGGATTGAACCATCAACTTCTAAAAATTCTACACTGTCTCCCGATGCACCTGATCCGAGATTCAACAGTTTATATGTTGCTTGTGTGTCCGTTGCGTTTGCTGCGAGAGAGATACCACCATTTAAATACAATGGTGTTGAGGTGACATCATATCCAACAGGTCTCGTAGGATCTGTGACAGTAGTTAATGTTTCGCCTGTAAAAGCAGTAGATTCAATTGTTCTTCGAGCAACTTCATTAGAACCATCGATTGTTAATACATCTAATGATTCAGTACCTATCAGTCCAGTTAGATTAACCGCTCCTACTATCGTGGTAGAGTCTAATGTTGTAATACCACCAACATCAAGTGTACCTACTATTGAAGTTGAGTCTAATGTTGTAATACCATCTACGTTAAGATTTACACCAACTTGAAGTGCTGTTCCATCGAAAGTAAAATTAGCATCGTCTTCGAGTTCGCCATTAGTTCCAGCAATGACCACCCGACCACTGGTTAAATCTTCTACTTTAACTGATGAAGCATCAATTCCAGCATTAGCATCAAGTAAACCGTCAATAGTTGTTTTATCGAGAGTAGTTTCTCCCGTTATATCAAGTGTACCTACTATTGAAGTAGAATCAAGATTCGTTACTCCCTCGACATCAAGGTTGTTGAGTACGTTTAAATCACCATCCGCATCAATTCTTAACCGCTCTAAATTTCCGGTGAAGAACGACATTGGTTTGGCACTGATACCTCTGAAATTTACCGCACCACTTTCAGTTGTAATTTCTAATACGGTATTATCACCTGTGTTATCCAGACGTAAAGACACTGGAGTTGTTCGTTCAATCTCCAGTCCTCGTCCACTAAAAAAGGTGGGTGTGCTTGTTCCCATACCAAAGTTTGCTTCGGCGTTGGAAATTTCGCCATGAAAAAGTGCACCATTCAGATAGACATCGTCGCCATCGACAACGAGTCTTCCGTTAATTGTGGTGGAGTCTAATGTGGTGAGACCATCTACGTTAAGATTTACACCAACTTGAAGTGATGTTCCGTCGAAAGTAAGATTAGCATCGTCTTCGAGTTCGCCAGCAGCACCAGAGAACACTACACGATCCGTGGTCAAGTCTGTAACGCTTGCGCTTGCAAGAGTTGCCTGAGTAGTTGCTTCTAGGTTTTGGACGGTAGCACTATCCCCCACAAAACCTTGCGCGATAATTTCTAACGTAGTAGTTCTTCCGCGCTCGGTTGCGGTTTGAAGTGTTGTGTCATCACCGTCCAAGACTTGGTTGTCGAGTTCTCGGAGAATTACCTGTCCTTCGCCAGAAGATTTATCGTAGACTAAGAACCTATTAACAGTCTCAGAAGAACCCATTACATCGGAATCTATACGGAGACCAACGCCTATACCATCGATGGTCAAACCGCCGACATGTAATGATCTGTTAGTGCTATCACCAAACCCTGAAGCAGAACCAGCATCTACTTGATCGGTTACAGTTTGTAAAGTATCTAATTCGGTGCCCGTAAAAGCAATTGTGTTAAGATTAACGAAACCTACCGAATCATTATCCTGAATAACTAAGACACGATCTTGGTTGCCGTTTCTATTAGTTTTGTTAGATAGTAATACGTCACCGTTCAAACTAACCTTGCGAGCAGTAGTATCGCCCTTACCTACAACGTAATCAAGAGTTACCAGATCGCCATTGAAAGCAATATCATCTGCAAGTCGTTTTGCTACAATCGCACTATCACCGCTCGCGGCAAGTTCTGCTACCAGAACATAATTCCCTACGCCATTGGCAAGCGTCAATCCGGTACCGTTGCCCCGAAGTTTTATGCTGTTACTGAATATTACTGGGTTTCCAGTTTCACCAGCTTCGAACCCATCTTCTGTTCTTCCCGAAACACTGTGTAATGTTTCAAAAGTGGTGTCGAGATTTTCAACCTCAATATCTACAACTTCATATTCTTTTGAGGTTTCGTTCCACGTGACCATTGGAATAAGACCAGATGCCGGTAGTGTCGCAACAGTTGGATTTAATACATCAAGTTGCCCAACTCTGATATTACTATTGGTGCTATCGTAAAAAGCAAGATCTCTTAGTGACCTGACACCTATTGAATCGTCTATACCATCAATTACCAATGCGTTTCTGTGTGTTACAAAATTGCCTCTTGTTTTAGGTTGTTCGTTGAATTGAAAAAACTTAGCATTTAAACCGTATGTGGTAACCGCACCTTTCTGGAAAGAAGAGGTTTGATCGCCCGAAGAAATTGTTTCTTCTACTACTTGTTGTAAAGTAGGTGCAGTAAAATTAGTAAAATCGAAATTAGTAAAACCGACACTATCCTCTGCACCTTTTACCAGAAGCAGAGTAGATTGAATGCCCTGTATACCAGATACATTTACAAGTGAGTTAAGATTTACCTGTCCATCAAATTTTGCCAAACCATCGATTTCCATCGAGTTAGCATCTTCAATTTTTAATCCATAACTGTTAGGAGAACTTCCTTCCACACTGCCAAGAGTTTGAATTACAATACCTTGATCAGTAGTGCTTCCAGTAACGGTGACCGTCTGTAACGTAATTTCACTTTCATCGGTGAAAGCAAGATCACCTAACTTACGATAACCAACGCTATCTGCGTCAGAAGAGGTCGTAGGGTTTCCATTAAGAATTAATGCGTAATCATTATCACCAGCATCATTAAGTTCACCATCATCAAACGCAAGACCCTCAAGTTGAGGTCTTTTAGTGAACCCACGAGTACCATCCGCATTGGAAAAGAACAGCGAGTTATCACTCGCTGGATTACCGGGATTCGGTTCTGCTTGTTCAAGAGACAGGTAAGTATAACGATCATCATCTAACTCATCATTAGATCTCCGAACTATCTTACCACTTAACGATATGAGTCTTTTAGCCATTTAACGATTCCAAGAAACTTAATGTCAGTTGGAGTTTACCCGCCGACTCTGCCCAAATTGCGATTTGGTTTCCTTCTTGCACAATCAATTTTCCTGTTAAAGAACCAACAGCATCGAATGCTTGACATGCAAAATCTTTTACTAGAAATGTAGTTGTATCTGTTCCCGCATCGTGATGAACAAAATTAAAATCCCACGTCTGAGTATTATCTATATTGGTAATCTGTGCCATCAAAACAATTGCCGTGATGCCAGCAGGGACCGTGTATACTACATCTGTACCACGTGCTTTGATGGCATCAGTAGGATCTTTTGCCTGTATGATATAGGTTTTAGTTTTAAATGTATTTAATGGAGTTGCCATCTTATCCCTCTAATGCTAGAATATAAGGTGTTAATACTGCGAACAAAGATCTATCGAAAGTCGTCCCTGTAATTGTTCCCGACTCACGGTTGATGGTTAAATCGCCACCAATTCGGAAGTCGCCTAATTCGTCTGTTGCTGTAAAGTAAACCAAACCAAAGTTAGGTTGTGCTGCATCCGCAGAATCAAAAACTACTTCTAAATCTTTCTTAGGAATACCACCGTTTTGTGGAACCGCCGCAAACATGTTAGTACCGGATCCCACAAATTCAAAGGTGTGAGAAGAAGCACTAATCAAAGATCTTTGATGAAAGTTCGATGTTTGTTCCCCTTTCATGTTTTTATTTAGGGGCGGAGCAATCGTTATATCGTAAGAACCTGTCTCTGGAAGGATAGAACTGTAAGTAAATGCTGCACCCCGGTAAGGAATGGATACGTCAGCAGTTCGCTCTGGTGCGCTAATAGCAAGATAGTCTGCACTTCCTCCAACTGCAACCCCTTCACCAAACCTGTCATCATTAAAGCTGGCATTAGTATCACCATTGAATTGTCGGTTTTGAGGTCTAAGAATATTAACCTCAGTCCAATTAGTGCCACCACGTTCGAATATATATGCCCCAACAGTGTCGTTCGCAACTTCTGAGGCACTACTTCTGTTCGCTCCGACTACTACAATATCACCTTTATCATTGATATCAATAGAACGTCCCATCCTAGTACCTTCTCTACCATCAGAAGGATACAGAGTTTCTTGATGCGTCCAATTACCTTCTTTAAAAGCAAACATGTCTACGCCACCAGTCTCATCGGTGTAACCAAAGACATAGTTTGAACCGTCCCATGTACCAATATTAGGTGAACTAATGGTTAATTGATTTGATGCTGGAATATTAATAACAGTAGTCCCATCTGTCAAGTTAGCATCTCTGTCTTCATAGTTTGCATTTTCAAATGATCCAGAATATAAAGTTTGTCCGATTGTAAATTTTTCTGCACTATCGACTAAAATATTTGACACGCCTACACTAGATGCTTGTGCGCGAGAGACAACCGTATTACCCGAAGTAGGATTAGCAAATGCCGCATATGTAGCATCAGGATTCATTGCCACGATGTGATCAGAGATCGTTCCATTATTTTGAAACTGTGGTAAACTAATGTTCTGCGAGATACTGTAAGTTCCGAATTGATTCTTAGTATAGTAGTATGCAACATCTCCTCTCCAAGCAGCAAGTATACTACCACCGTCATTGCTTATTGCCGTCGAAGGAGCAAAAGAAGCAGTTCCTTTGGGGAAGAGTAATTTCTGGGCAAAGGTGAACCCATCAGGGTCTAATGCGGAGTCTCTGTTAAAAACGTGAATCGCACCGCTAATAAAGTTTGTGTCAGAATCAAATTTATTAGAAATACAAATAGTATTCCCGTCACCCGATATTGATGTTCTCTTTCCAAATTGTCTGGTTTGTCCATTTTTAGTAGGAGACGATGATACTGAATCTTCGAGGAAATGGGTTTGCGACCAAGTAGAACCATCCTTCTCGAAAACATAAGCAGCACCATGCAAGGTAGTCGTGTCACTATAACCTGTAACATATCGTGCATTCTCTGCACCGGTAACAACTACTTTGCCGTCAGCACTTATTCCGGATTGTTCTGGCGCATAACCAAAAGAACTTCCCGTCCCATTGTTTATTGGGTTAACAGGGGCGATAGACTGAACAAACTGCCAAGTCTTAGATCCTTCTGCTCGTTCCCAAAACTCTTGATATGATGCGTCTCTATTTGCCCAAGTAAGTGTAGTGTCATCGCTCGACATAGCAATACCAGCACTGTGATAATTCCCTCTGGGCGTGTCACCGGTTTCGTATACGATCTGATCAGTGTTACCACTAACACCCCAGTTCTGCAAAATCTCATCGGACACATCTAAAACGGTGTAGTAGTAATTATCGGAATCAAATTTAATCGCATCATTATAATTAGGTTTCTTAAAATCACCTAATTGTAAAGAGTAATTTGCGGCATCGGTGTTTGTGATTCCGTTGATACGAATAATGTCATCATTCAAATTGTAATCGGCATGTAAAGAACCATTGTAAATTGATTCGGAACCACCGGTTGAAACCAAACCACGGTCACCAAAAGAAGAGTTCGAGTTCGTAACAGAACATTGCCCACCCGTTTCAGCAAGAATAGATGTTGAGGTAGAAATCGTGAAACAAGACACTAACTGAGCATATGCACGATTGGTTAAGTGAACACCAATACCGTCTGCATTAAACTGTGTGAACGCATCAAGCACCATTGATCGTAGACCAGACACCTTAGAACCATCGATCTTCATACCAATACCCGATGTTGTCAACGAAGTACAGTTTTGTACATATGGTGATTGGGTAATGAACGGACCTGTGATCGCATCGTTTCTCGGATCGAATGCTACACAAGCAGCACCGTTCTGATGGTCGCGGAAAGTAACCTCTTTCACATAACAACCATTGTCAACCCAGAAAATATCACTATCTACATTACGTGGGCGAATTGTAGTTGCCCTCAAAGCATCACCAATGATAGAAGTCTTAGGTGGGAGTTTGATCGGATTGTTAACAGTGTAGTCACCAGACTTCAAAAAGATAGTAGTATCGGTCCCTTGGTTCTGAGCAGTCTCGGATGACTGACGAATAATAGTCTGTCTTTCTGGTGTCGGGACACTACTTAAAGTAATCCCCTGCTCGAACTTAGTCCATGCGGTATAGATCTCGGGTGTTGTCGTAGAAATCCCTATACTAACAAGGTCTGGAAACACTAACGAATCGTAACCTACTGCAAGTCCTGTCGGGTAGTTGTATTGGTAGATAGCAGTTCCGTTAAAGAAATCACCTAATTGGAAAGTTCCTATACTAGATTGCTCAACAGCATGAATAATAATATCTAAGAGGTTTTGGATCTTAGTAATATTACCTGAATCTGTTCCTGCCGTATAACCCGCAATAATAGATTTTAACTGTTCGTATGCTGCAATCGTTGCAGTCAGTTCACTTTGACCAAGTCGATCAGCATAACCATTACCAAAGATAGAGAAGTATGCTCGCATCGCAATAGAGGTTGCGCTGTTACCACCGTACTTGAGATCATAGGTCAACGCATCCAGAATGTATCCCACGTCTCTGCGACAAGTTGCCTGATCGTAAGAGTATGTTGGGAAAACGCTATTGGCATAAAATACTACTTGCTCTTGTAACGTAGATCTGATAGCATGAAAAGTACTGCTCTCGCCAGTGAAAGTAGGCACAACAACAGGAATTGCTGATCCATCTGCGGCATTGATTGCGTCTCTAATCCTTTCGATTAAAGCAACAACCCGAGCTTCTTCCGTAGAAGTCGTGACGTAATTATTAATGATAGTTTTTAACTGTTCGTATGCAGCAAGTGAGGCGGTAATTTCACCGGCACCTAATTGATTAGTCCAGATGTCTGCGAGACCATCTAAACTTTCGTATGCAGTTGTGGTGTTCTCGATGTTAAGGTCTTTACCGACCCAGTATGAACGAGCATTGGTATCAGTAGCAAAAGAACCGTCGAAAAGAATATCGTGAGTCACGGCATCTACAATGTATCCAACGTCTCTTTGACACTTGTCTTGATCGTATTCTAACGAATCGAAATTGTTTTGAATCCAAGTGATCAACTGACCCTGAATGGTTCTTCGATTAACGATCAGAGCGTTTGCTGCATTTCTCTTATCGGCACTCTCACTTCCAGTTCCGGTAAAGTCGATAGAGGTTCCGTCTTCTTTTCCGTATGCGGTGGACTCTTCAAGGAGTTCAGTGATCTGTTTGATACGTGCCGTAACGAAAGTCTGACTTGTTGCGTTAATACCAGATGCGTTGATCTGGTCTCGCAAGTAATTGATAGAATCGATTGTGTATTGTAATTGATCGCTCTGAACTTTTTGTGCATTACCTCTTTGGTATGCGAGTCCAGCAGTGATGCTATTATAGTCTGTATTGTTCTGTAAGTCAAGAGCAATCGCATCAATTATTAAACCGGTGTCTCGTTCACACTTGTGTTGATCGAAACTGCCTACAATGTTTTGATCATTTACATAGTCGATGACATCGTTCTGAATGATCAATCTGTTTGCAACGATGGCATCAAAATCTGTTGTTGTCAATCCCGCAGTATCCACTTCTACTTCCGCAGGAATACTATCGGTATTACCAGCAGTAATAACGCCAGTGACCAGACCCATGAGTTCATCAACTCTTGCATTTTCAGAAGTATAATTCTTAATCTCTCCTGCAAGAAAATTGTACGCCGCAACTGTAGGTGCGGTTTCTCCTGAACCTAACTGGGAATTTGTTCCTGCAAAATATGAAAGTGCAGCATTACGAGAGGCGGTGTTACCGCCATACAACAAATCAATATTTATTGCATCAATTACGAATCCTGTATCTCTTTCGCACTTGGCTTGATCATATGCCAGTCCAGAATAGTTAGCAGTAATGAAGTTAGTAGTTGCTGTGATCAAAGCACTTCTCTGTGATCGTATAGTTCCGTGGTCTATATCTCTAAACTGTGAAGATGCATACGTTCCGTTTGCGGGATAAGTAGCATAGGTTTGAACTGTTGTTACGGTTCCATCAAGAACATCTATCACACGTTCAAACAACGTGTCTACCGTTGCATCAAGTGCGCCAACTAATGCTTTAACTTTTGACTTGGCAAAATTAACAGCATCAATAGTTGCTTGTTTCTGATCGCTCAACACATAAGCAGTATTTGCTCTTAGGTATGAATTACCTGCCGCAATTGTCCAAAAATCTGATCCAAGTAAAAGATCACGTGCAACAGCATCAAGGATTAATCCAACGTCTCTTGCACACTTACCGGCATTATATCCACCAAGTTTAGTGGACCAATTCAGATCAACATAGTCAATCGTGGCAGCCTGAGCACCTACGATTCCTGCAACGATAGCATCATATTCGGTAGTAATCAATCCAGTAGTAACGATATTTACTTCTGCGGAAAGACCCGTGGTATTACCCGCCGTGATAACACCGGTGATTTCATCCACAAGTCCACCAAGAACTGTTTGTTCCGGAGCAGTCGTAACCACTGCGTTAATCCGTGTTTTAAGATCATTGTATGCCGCAACAGTTGCAGTGCCTTCTCCGAAACCTAACTGAGATACTGTACCTGAGAAATATGCCAGAGCATTTGTGCGAGTCGCAGTGTTACCACCATACTTGACATCATGGGATAAACCGTCTATGATATAACCAACATCTCTTTCACATTTTGCTTGATCGTAACCAAGACCTGGATAGTTGGCATTGATGTAAACCGTGGTATCAGAAATTAATGTTGCACGATTTGCTTGAAGATTCGTAGTTGCCGCAATTCGATCTGCCGTCTGGTATGTTGCCCCTGCCGTAGTCACATAGTTGATTGTTGGGTAAACCGTTTGCGTTGCGTTAATGACATCGGTAACATTCTTGAAAAGGTTTTCGATGTCAGTATCGGAAGTAACACCAGCAAGAGCAATAATGTAATCTCTCGCAAAGTTGATACCCGCAATAGTTGCTTCGTTCTGATCGCTCAATACATAAGCAGAGGAAGACCTATTGTATGCCCAACCAGCAGTAATCGTATTGTAGTCAGTGCCTAATAATAGATCACGTGCAACCGCGTTGACAATTAGACCGACATCCCGAGAACAAGTTGTCGCATCGTATGACCCTGTGAGGAAATCGTTTGCGGGGTTGTTCAGGTAATCTAGGACCGCATCCTGAATTGCTTCTTTGTTAGTCTGAATAGCATTAGATGCTGCATTCGCGTCAGTCTGTGCTTCGACAGGTGGATCAGGAAACTCTAATGCAGAGGCAGTGCCGCCCACAAGAATCTCAATGATCTCATCGAAACCAGAAGCAACACGTAGTTTAGAAGTCGCGTCAGTTTTTACTGCGGGAACAGAAACCATACCGAGACGTTCTTCGTTGATTGCTCGTCTAGTCTGATAGAGTTGTTCTGCGGTAACTTTAATCGCGTTACCACGCTTATACGATTGTCCAGCAGTTACCGCACCATAGTTTGTGCCTAATGCCATGTCATAACGAACACCATCCATAATAAGGTTAAGGTCTCGTTCACATGTAGTTTCGTCAAACTTGAAGTTTTCTTTTGCATATACAACTGCTACTGCCGAATCCAAAGAGGAGAAAGCATTCATCAAAGATTTGCCATCATTTCCAGGAACGCCCGACTTAGAAACATAATAGACGTTATCTACATCTTCGGCACCAATTGAATTGATACTGACTTCGCCGTTCTTGTCTTTCTTAATATACGCTTTACCATCGTGCGTATTGATTGCAATCTCGCCGAAGTCTATTTCATTAAGAGTCGGAGCACGTCCTGGTATGTCGCTGCGCGGAAATAATATTTTTTTTCTGGATGCCATACTTATTCTCTATCGTATCTTTTTATTTAGGCGTATGTGCCACAGTCGATTACTTCAAATTCAAGCGATTGGGCATATATCTTGGGTGAAAATTCCCATCGTGCCGAATCGACTCCGTTGTTTGCATAACGAGCATACGCATAGGGAGATGCTGAATCTCCTATCGCAATACCGGCACCGTTAGCGAGAACAGCGGTTGGTGTTCCATTCGCAATAACAATCTGTTGATCTTCTACTAATAATTCTGTTGTTGAGATATTAGTCTGTTCGCCGTAAACAAAGAGATTTCTATTTACTATCAAGTCACCATCAATTGTGGTAGAGTCTAATGTCGTAAGACCATCTACATTAAAATCGACATCTACTTGAACATTCTGTTTGAAGGTTGCGCTTGCTGAATCAAACGTTGCAAGCAATGGGAAAGACGGTCCACCATTCCTAAATTCTATTGCACCATTATCATCATCTGAGTATAGAACAACTTTTTGATTTGCTGTTTGAGTTCCTAGTTCTATTGCCCCGCCTTGACTTAATTCAAGTCGTGCCCTAGTTGATTGAATACCCCCACTTCTAAATTCAAGTGATTTATTATAAGTAACAAGACTAATTGACCCGCCTTCTGTTAACTCTTGCAATCGGATTTCTGATCCAGGATTACCTTCTGGTCTGAATATTAATCCTCGATCATTAAAGGTAGGTCCAGTTGAACCATTTATAATTAACAAAGGGTCAATCGTAGTTGAGTCTAATGTTGTAAGACCATCTACGTTGAGATCTTCATTGATCTGTAAAATATCAAACGTTGCTGAGTCGAGGATGGCTTGTCTTACATGAAGAGTTCTCCATCTCTGCAAAGCAGTTCCGAGGTCATACGTATCTGTGATATTGGGTATAAGAGAAGAATTAATATCTGCACCGAAAACAACGTTATCGGTGTTCTGATCACCCACCGTAATCGTTCCGGAAGTTCCTGCTTTCAAGGTCGCTATACCATCAACAGTTAGAGTACCATCGATTTGTACGTTCTGTGTGACCTGCAGGTCGCCTGTGACCTTGGTTAAACCAGTGCCACCACGTAACACTAGGTCATTTGTTGCTTCTGTTGATACAGAGTCTTTGTTAAAATATAAAAAATCTACAAGAAGTTCGTTGAGTTTTTTATCGTCATCTACCAAAAGAGAGGATGCAGCAGTAACAATACCGCGCTGATGATTCATCATGTCGGTGAAATATTTACCGCCGATAGTATGAATCTCAGACGAATAGTAATGCGATACCGAGTCGCCTTGGGAGTTTACATCTGGTTCATATAATATGTTACCAGCACCAATATAAAGACGATCACCGCCATTACCCAAACCGTCATCGTTAGTATCTGCTAATAAAGAATATGCTATCTCAGAAACTTGTATTAACGATTTTCCAGTACCATCTTCTACTGGCAGACCCCTAGTTGTCGAGCGTCTTATTAATATTGTGGCATGAGAAGAATCGTGGGACATTAGTAATCCCCACCGTCAAAGGTTGCGACATTCAAAACGCTAGATGCTTGCCATAGACCAAGTGTTCCGTTATAAACTAAAACATCTCCTTCTACCGCCCCAGTAGCATTTACACCCGGAATTCCTGCTGCTTGAACAGTTCTAACAGGAGTTCCGACTACAATTTTATCAACAACAATGGTTTTATTATTGGTTAGTTTATAACCCATGAGAACTCCTTACTTTGTCACTGAAGGTGTGACTTGAATATGACCTTCAAGTATTCTTTCAATAATATAAGTGAGGTTGCCACTACCATCTGATTCACTAACATATGCCATTTCTACATCATAAACGTATCGTTTTTTAGTGTTAAGTAAATCGGTTTGTTGGTTGGTCAGCGATAAATTTACAATACCATCTGTGGGCGGATCCGCAATTATTCCTGTGAAAAGTATCTTCTCACTAGAATCTGCACCGTAACTCGGTTTCATTGAAGCATTGACTGTATAGTCAGTTAGGTTTTTAATGCTCTTATCTTTGTTTATTAAATGCAGTTCAATTGAAACATCGGTTCCTTGATCGATTGTGATGTCTTCGTAATACGCCATTAGTACAGTCCGTGAGAATACTTATGGTTTTATTTATAACAATTAGATTACTGATCCGAAGATATACCTTCAATAATCCATTTTTGGAGTTCTTTTGATCGATAAGTAGTATCTAAGGTAAAAGCAATCGTCATTCGCCAATCATCATTTCTTGCTGAATGATACATTAATTTTTTAGGATCTTCTTTGTATGAGGCAAAATACCCTACTTTACATTGCCATCCAGTTTTATCTGGAATTTTAACTATCTGTTTCTTTTCACGATCTAGAAATGAAAAATGTCCTTTTCCGCTTTCACTCCAAGTAAATATAATATTATATGCACTCGCGTTAGCATTATTATGCCAACCTATAAATCCGCCTGGCGGATAAACTGAAAATAACGCATTAGATTTAAAAGCGTTTTTAAGTTTAAACTCTTCTAATCTACTCCAAACCTTTTCCAGTAGCGACACATATTCTTCGCCTTCTGAATCGGGATTTAATTTAAATGTATTAAGTTGTAAACTATAACTTTTAAGGTAATCAGGAAATCCTTTATGACTGTGACCTTCTTTTAATACTTCTTTAAGATAGTCTATTCCAGTCCAGTAATCTGCTTGTTTATAAGTAAAATTATGTCCTATACAATAAAAATGTTTTAAAAAATCAGATTCCTTGCATTGTTCAAAAAACGAAAGATCATTTAAAAGTTCCAGATTTCTAATAGGAACATCCGTCATTGTGGTCATCTTAATCTACTTCTTGCTAAACTTTCTTTTTTAGGAACAGAATTAGAATAATGAAATACAACCGGTTCTTTATCGTTACAATGATCCCATTCATATCCATGAAAGTTATTCCATCTGCAATCGTATTCGTCATCTAATCTACCTACCAAAATATCAGAATATTTAGGTTCTCGATTTAATAACCACCATAAAGAAAATTGATCCCATCTTGCTAACGATTTAGGATAGTTGACGGTATCAGGTGTTCCGTCAGGAGCGGAAGGCCACCACTCGCCGCTATACTGTTTAACAGTAAGGTCATACCAATCGTTCATTAGGTCTTTAACGAGAGGTTTGGTCATATCGTAGAGACAAACTGCTCCGCACCAATCAAATGATACACCATTGCCCCATTCATATTCAGCAAAAATATATGATCTTTCGTCTGTTAGAGCAGTGAACAATACGTGCTTATCTTTAAATAAATCGAATACAGTGGGCAAGTCACCATGAATAATTTCACAATCAGCATCTATATAAAAGGTCTGGTCAAAGGGAGTGTTTGCCATCCCCCATAACTTTGCTCTTGGATGATTATCACACGTTAAAATATGATCCGCAATATGGGATCCGCCGAGATCTAAATATTTTTGTTCTGATACTAAACAAACTTTGGCATCTGGATCAAACTCTTTAATTGAAGAAATTAAATTTAAAGCACTATAATAATAAAACTCTAATCTATTTGCTACTACTACATACCCTTTATTTACTTTCGTCATTATCAATTTCCAAAGACTTCAATAATACAACTGCAATCCAAGCGTTCATTTCAATATCGCTTTTAGATCCTCGAATTTTAGTTCGAAGTGCTTTATCTGTACATTCACGAACCTCTTTGATTTCGAAAGCTTTCAACTTGAGTCCAAACAAATGTTCTAACCCAGCAGATCTTTCTCTCTGATTTTTTTTCAAATCAGTCTCATTTTTTTCTTTGAGTTTAGTTTTACGGCGTATGTCCGTATTTTTAGTGATTCTGTCTTCACCAATTTCTGCGAGTAGTTGTGTCCATAATGGATTGACGCTACCGTCAGGAAGATTTTTAGGAACAGGTTGCTGTCTATTTTCGACAGTGCCATCATCTTTCTCAATCGTATAGATTGACATTGCTTCTGTTTTTTCTTTATTGACCCAAAACGGGTTACTTTGGAAATATGCTTTCATATATCATCCTTTAAAAATACTCAATCATCTCATATATCTAGTAGTTTATTATCTCTGTGTATCCACTTCGAAAGTAATCACGACATTAACATCATCACTTCCTGCACCGACCTTACGGATTTTAATTCGTGCTTGGTCTGTAAGTGATAGATTTGAGTTTGCGTTGGCGCTTCTTCCAAGAACAGTTCTAGTTGTTCCAAGAGAAACATAACCGGTTGTAGTTCCAGTTATGGTTCCAGACACCTGAGTTATTTCAACTTCATAGTCGCTTCCGCTTGCCACTTGTCGATCATCTGCTGTTAACCACTTATCTATAAGAATACTGCTAGGTGTCGTTCTGTAAAAATCTCCCTGTCCTGCAAATTGTAATTGACCACTGGAGTTTAACGCAATACCTGACTCTAACACGTCACTAGTGCCAATTGCTGCTTGACTGTTTTGAGATTTTCTAACAGTAATTGCCGTCATCTGAGCATCCGGTTGATCAGCAGATGCTGTGCTAGTATCATTTATATAGACTGCTTGTGAAGTAGCAATTCTGCGTCCACCCGTAGCAGAATCCCAAAGTTCAACCCAGAAATATTCTTCGCCTTCGGTGAGAGTATCAGCAACAACTCCTTTGCCTGCAGTGAAATTGCTACCTGCCGACACAGTTAATGACTGCCTAGATGTTTCTGCAGAGGTTCCAGAAAGATCCGCGTTACTAGCAGTTCCAAGTTCTCCGGAAACAGTATTAAGTTGTAGATATACAGTTTGAGCACTAGCATTGGAATTTGAAACATTAACGTTAAGAGTTGAACCTTCATCTATTGAATATCGAGGACCAGTTAATCCTAAGAAAGTAATATCCCAACCTTGGTCATCGTCAACTTTACAGTACAGAGTGTAGGTTTCTATTTTCGCAAATTCTGTTCCGACTAATAATTGATCATCACCGCCAAGAAAACTTTCAGTTCTCGTTACGGTTATAAAGTCGCCTATGAACGGAGTATCTTCTATGTACGATATGTTATCAATAAACGGAGTATCTTGAATGAATGGAATATTATCGATATATTCTTGGGTGTCGATTGTTGGTGTATTTTGAATAAAAGGTACTGTCTCATTAGTGTTAGCAATGAAAGGGATTTGATCAGTGGTAACGGTATTTCGAATGAAAGGGGTATTCCTATCAAAGTTGGTATCCCCTATGAATGGAACATTTCCTATGAATCCACCAGGTATATCAATATTGTCTTGGAAGTTATTATTACCGATGTAATCTATAGTAGTGTTGTAATCGAAGTTAAAAATAAAATTGGAAGTAAAGTTTATATTACCTAAAAAAGAGACGTTCTCGATGTAATCCTTCTCAAAAATGAAACTTAAAAACCCTTCTACATCTCTAATATAATCACGATCAGTAATAAAATCACCGATATAATCCGGAGTTGTAATAGTATCTCTAATATAATCCGGAGTTGTAATAACGTCACCAATAAATGGTGGCGTTGTAATAACGTCACCAATAAATGGTGGAGTTGTAATAACGTCACCAATAAATGGTGGCGTTGTAATAATATCTTGAATATAATCCGGAGTTGTAATAGTATCTCTAATATAATCCGGAGTTGTAATAGTATCTCTAATATAATCCGGAGTTGTAATAGTATCTCTAATATAATCCGGAGTTGTAATAGTATCTCTAATATAATCCGGAGTTGTAATAACGTCACCAATAAATGGTGGCGTTGTAATAATATCTTGAATATAATCCGGAGTTGTAATAACGTCACCAATAAATGGTGGCGTTGTAATAACGTCACCGATAAATGGTGGAGTTGTAATAGTATCTCTAATATAATCCGGAGTTGTAATAGTATCTCTAATATAATCCGGAGTTGTAATAACGTCACCGATAAATGGTGGAGTTGTAATAGTATCTTTAATATAATCCGGAGTTGTAATAGTATCTTTAATATAATCCGGAGTTGTAATAACGTCACCAATAAATGGTGGCGTTGTAATAACGTCACCTATAAATGGCGTATTGCGAATAAAGGGATTACGAACTTCTTGAATGTATTGCTGTTGAACGTTATCAATAAAATCTGCTGTACCTTTCGTGTTGCCAATGTAGTCAATTTCTGTATTGATATTGTCAATGTAATCGATATTGTCAATATAATTACCAATGAAAGGTATATTATCAATATAATTTACGTTCCGGATATAATCTACATTTTTAATATACGGCGTTGCAGTATTAACGTTATCGATGTAGTCAATGTTGTCTTGATAATTAATATTATCAATGTAGTCAATATTATCAGTAAACTCCGCAAGACCTTTCGTGTTGCCAATGTAGTCAATATTATCTTGATAGTTAATATTATCAACATAATTTACGTTCCGGATATATGGCGGAGTTGTAATAACGTCACCAATGTAGTCAATATTATCTACATAATTGATATTATCAATATAATCTACGTTTCTAATATACGGCGTTTCAGTATTAACGTTATCGATGTAGTCAATGTTGTCTTGATAGTTAATATTATCAATATAATTTACATTTTTAATATACGGCGTTGCAGTATTAACGTTATCGATGTAGTTAATATTATCTTGATAGTTAACATTATCAATATAATCTACGTTTCTAATATATGGTGTAGTAGTATTAACGTTATCGATGAAGTTAATGTTGTCTTGATAGATAACATTATCAATATAATCTAGGTTGGCAATATACGGCGGAAACGTAATGGCATCACCAATGTAGTCAATATTATCAATAAAAGGTTGAAGACCCTTCACGTTATCGATGTAGTCAACGTTCTCTTGATAGTTAACATTATCAATATAATTTACGTTGTAGATATATGGCGTTGTAGTATTAACGTTATCGATGAAGTTAATATTATCTTGATAGTTAATATTATCAATATAATTTACATTTTTAATATACGGCGTTGCAGTATTAACGTTATCGATGAAGTTAATGTTGTCTTGATAGTTAATGTTGTCTTGATAGTTAACATTATCAATATAATTTACGTTCCGGATATACGGCGGAAACGTAATGGCATCACCAATGTAGTTAATATTATCTTGATAGTTAATGTTGTCTTGATAGTTAACATTATCAATATAATTTACGTTTCTAATATATCCTATATCGTCTTTCAACCCGCCGATGAAGTTGATGTTGTCTTGAAAGTTGACATTATCAATAAAATTTACGTTGTAGATATAATTTACGTTGTAGATATACGGCGTTGAAGTAAGAACGTTATCGATGTAGTTAATGTTGTCTTGATAGTTAACATTATCAATATAATTTACGTTGTAGATATAATCTAGGTTTTGGACATATGGCGGAGTTGTAATAACGTCACCAATGTAGTTAATATTGTCTTGATAGTTAACATTATCAATATAATTTAGGTTTTGGACATATGGCGGAAACGTAATGGCATCACCAATGTAGTTAATATTATCTTGATAGTTAACATTATCAATATAATTTAGGTTCCGGATATACGGCGGAGTAGTTGTGGTATTAGCAACATAAGAAATATCGTTAATATACGGCGTTGCAGTATTAATGTTATCGATGTAGTCAACGTTGTCTTGATAGTTAACATTATCAACATAATCTAGGTTTTGGACATATGGCGGAGTTGTAATAACGTCACCAATGTAGTTAATGTTGTCTTGATAGTTAACATTATCAATATAATTTACGTTCCGGATATACGGCGGAAACGTAATGGCATCACCAATGTAGTTAATGTTGTCTTGATAGATAACATTATCAATATAATCTAGGTTTTGGACATATGGCGGAAACGTAATACCATCACCAATGTAGTTAATGTTGTCTTGATAGTTAACATTATCAATATAATTTACGTTGTCAATATATGGCGTTGCAGTATTAACGTTATCGATGTAGTTAATGTTGTCTTGATAGATAACATTATCAATATAATCTAGGTTGGCAATATATGGTGTAGTACCTGTGGTATTACCAATAAAAGGAATATCATCTATAAAAGGAATATTATCAATAAAATCTAGGTTGGCAATATATGGCGGAAACGTAATGGCATCACCAATGTAGTTAATATTATCTTGATAGTTAATATTATCTTGATAGTTAACATTATCAATATAATCGGGTGTATTCGGAATATCAGCTATAAACGGCGGGGTTGTAATAGTGTCACCTATGAAAGGAGTTTCAATTACTTGAGGCGTTATAACAGGAGTATTAGTAATAAAATTCCCGACAAAATCTATGTTTTGAATGAAATCTAAATTTTCTACGTAATTAGTTTCCGTATTGACATTATCAATGTAATCAGTTTCCGTATTGACATTATCAATGAACGGTGTTTCCGTGTTAATATTATCAATGAACGGTGTTGTCGTATTGACATTATCAATGTAATCAGTTTCCGTATTGACATTATCAATGAACGGTGTTTCCGTGTTAATATTATCAATGAACGGTGTTGTCGTATTGACATTATCAATATAATCAGTTACCGACTTGACATTATCAATGTAATCAGTTTCCGTATTGACATTATCAATGAACGGTGTTTCCGTATTGACATTATCAATGTAATCAGTTTCCGTATTGACATTATCAATGAACGGTGTTTCCGTGTTAATATTATCAATGAACGGTGTTGTCGTATTGACATTATCAATGAACGGTGTTTCCGTGTTAATATTATCAATGAACGGTGTTGTCGTATTGACATTATCAATGAACGGTGTTGTCGTATTGACATTATCAATGTAATCAGTTTCCGTATTGACATTATCAATATAATCAGTTGCCGACTTGACATTATCAATGTAATCAGTTTCCGTATTGACATTATCAATGAACGGTGTTTCCGTATTGACATTATCAATGAACGGTTTTTCCGTGTTAACATTCTCTATGAACGGTGTTGTCGTAACTACGTTGTCTTGGTAATCGATATTTTGTATGAAGGGAACAACACCAGTAACATTCGCAATGAATTCGACGTTTTCAATATAGTCAACATTTTGAATGAAAGGAACAACGTTATCACCAGTTATAATTGTATCGCCAATGAAATTTACATTATCAATAAAAGGTACTGATTTTATTACGTCTGTTACTTCGTTCCTAATAAAATCGCCAATAAAATCGGCAATAAAGGGTGTTATTATACTAATATTACTAATGAATTCAACGTTTTGGATAAACGGCGTTGTTACAATGCCACCTTTAATAACGTCAACTTCCTCGTTGACTGCAGCCGGAGAATCTATTTCTGAAGTAACATCAACGTTTTCCAAGAAAGATTGAGGACTATCAATAATAGTAATGATATCTTGTATAAAAACAGTATCTTTAATAAATTCTACATTATCAATATAATCCACATTTTCAATGTAAGGGACATTATCGATAAAAGGCAAAACATTATTGATATTCTCTATGAACGGTGCAGGTTGGTCACTCTCTGTGTTAACCGCAGCAGGTTGGTCAATAGTACCAGGCACTGCCGTCACATTGATATAAGAATCGATAGTGTCAGTCTCAATATTAATATTATCTACATAATTAATATTATCGATGAAATTTTCATTTCGTATAAATTCACCGATTACGTCATTTATAATTATGGTGTCTTGAATAAATTCGCCAGCAACTTCAGGTAATACCGTGACAGTTGCCAATAATTTTGTCACTGCTTGAGATTGCGGAGTACGGTCGTCGTCAATAGTGCTAACGTCTATTTCGACGCTAAGACTTCCGGTTGCTGTTGGCGTAAAATAATATTCTACTTCATAAGTGCCGCCGGGAAGATATGCCCCTCGTTCCTCGGAGCGCCACGAAACGAGGCGTCCCCCGATTTCTGCACTTGCCCCTGGATTATTGAAGTTGTAAATAGAACCATTCGCTCGGGCCCCACCTAGATTCCAGTCAAAACCAATCAAGATATTGTTGAAAAGTTCTGCATCCAGTGAAACAACTAATTTCATTATGTCATTAACTCTAATGGTCGATTGCCAACCAGTTGGACTACCATTCACAGGATTGAAAGTAATCCCAGTGGTATTTGCATCGACTAACAACGTCCCAAAGTCTTGCTCGGTTGAAGTCACTATGACAGGAGTTGTAGTATTAGTGTTTGAAATGAACGGTACTGATACCGGTGTGACCACTGGATAGTTTACTGTTCCCGGATTAGCAGGAGTCACAATAATATCATTAATAAATGGCGCTGTGTTTTCTGTGTTAGAGATAAAAGTTACGTTGTCAATAAAAGGTTGAATCGTAATAATATCTTGAATAAAAGGTACAATATTATCAATATTTTCAATAAACGCTGCTGGCGAATCTTCTTCTTTTAAAACGTCAATGTTATCAATATAAAACGGAAAATCGATAGTAGGTGTTTCTACATTCTGAGGAGAAGTTGCATTTGTATTAGATATGAATGGTACTATTTCATCAAAATTTCTAGTAAAAGTTACGTTGCCAATAAAAGGTTGAATCGTAATAATATCTTGGATAAAAGGTGCAGTAGTATCCACATTTTCAATATAATCAGTGATAACAATATTCGGAGTTGAGATAAAAGTATCATCTGTAAAAACCACTTCTCTGTTGGGTTCACCCGCAAAATCCTCATTTCTGATAAAAGGAATATTAGCAGGTTGATCAATTGTAGTAGGATTTTCATTTGCTATATTAATGTTTTCAATAAAAGGAGTTATTACATCAATATTCGATATAAACGGTGTTATAACAATGTTAGGAGTTACCTGAACATACTGTCCTATAAAATTTATGTTTGAAATAAAAGGAACTAACGTTACGATTGCAGTAAGAAAATCTACGTTCTCTAAAAACGGAGTTTGGATAACAGTTTTAGTATCTTCAACGAAATCACCAGTGAAGTTAATATTCTGTTGATAGTTAACATTATCTACATAATTGATATTATCAATAAAGTTTAAATTTCTTACGAATACCTCAGATTGTTTAACATTAGAAATATAATTAATATTGTCTATAAAAGGAAGATTTTCAATATAATCAACATCGCTAATAAAAACCTGATCATCAATGAAATCAACATTATCGATAAAATCGCCAATAAAATCAAGAGTACGAATAAATTCTATGTTGTCAATGTAATCGATATTGTCTATAAAGTCTATGTTGTCAATAAAATCTACATTGCTTATGTAATCAATGTTATCAATAAAATCGAAAGTATAATTAGAAGTATACTCAGTAATAAATGATTCTAAATCACTAGAATATGAAATATCGTTTCGAGTGTCTAATGCAATTCCTCTTGCAACCCATACACCGCTATCTGTTGGCGCACCCTGCACAGACGATCTAAGTTGATAGGTTCCTATTCCAGTACTTTTGATAACTTCTTTTGCACGTTCACCGAGGGTCGTAGATAATACGTTTTCACTACCCTCCTTTATTCCAGCAAAGATACCTTGGTTACCACCATCTCTTTCAACGGTCATCGCTTTTACGGGAGTCGGAACCGTTCCGGTTACACGAACCCAAATTGAATACGCTACATTCGCTCCGTCTGATCGAGTGTCAGAAAAAACGTTAGAAAGATACTCCGACCAATCAGATCCTGGCGATGATGATGCCAATCTGAATACACCTGGGTATTCGTTATGCATGATAGTCTTAACTAGACGCTCAACCATAACGTCTAGTTCAGAATCTGACATTTCTTTCAAACCGGGTGGAGATTGTGTTTTATCCCACTGTAAGATACCACGCCAATTCGTTTGGTTTCTTTGCGATGCTACGGAAGTCAAATTTTGATAAAGATTTGTCTGATTAGAAACCAGAGTTAATCCGCCAGTATTAGCAGAAATACCAGTAAAAGTTAAAGTGTCTCGGTCTCCGCTAGTAAGTTCATCAAACCTTAAAGTTGATTGCCCTGTGCCAGTGACAATAACGGTTCCTCTTAAAGCATAGGGTTGCGGAAACGGTATACGATTGAACGACCAACTCGATGAATTCGTGGATGCCCCTTGGTTGAAAAAAACACTTTCATTACCTGAAACATAAACATTAATTACGGTATCAATAGGAACCGAACCTAAATTAATGTTGGCAGGTGTGTCAGTATCTAAAAATACATCGGTAGTCGATCCTTCCCCATTACCCACTGTGATAGTCGGTAAAGCAAAGGATTGGAATTCATACTCTGAACCTAATGATGTCTGATCGTTTATGGTAGACACCAGTAACGATATATTCAATTGCCCTTCTGCTTGTGCGATAAACTCCCAGTCTGTATATCGAACACTAGTTGCATCAACATTAAACCATTGTACTGATCCACCGATGCTTGCATCGGACTGTGGGTTACTTTCAGTAGCATAAACTGTTGCGCCTACTGATTGAGTTCCGTCTAAAGACCATACTACCTGAGATAGAACGTTTTCATAACTCTTTCCAGCAGCAACAGTCGATTCAATAACTGTTCTAAATTGTAATTTATCACCAACATTAATATTGGTAGGAATATTAGAAAGAGGTGAAGCTTCCCAATTAACTGTATGAGATTCGTCTGACAATAATTGAATAAAATTATCAGCGGATCCGCAATCATAAGTTCTGGTGTTAATCTCGTTACCGGTACCATCATAGGCGGTATCGACATATGCTCCGATTAATGTTTTGGTAGAATCTAATGTTAATGCGGAAGCGTCACTACTAGAAATAGCGCCCAAATGAATGCCAGCACGATACGCAAGATAATCCTCTTCTGTAAGAGTTAACTCGCGTAATGCTCCGTTGCCTATACTTTTTAGAGGTCGTGATGCCATTTACAGATAAATCAAAATACAGTATTCCTTTATTTATAAGGAATACTCAAAAGAACTTTGAGTCTACCCATTCGATGTTATTGGTTTCGGTTAAAATTAATTTTTTTATACTTCTTTGCTCTGAGGTATTCGGTTTCCATGCAACTAAACCGTCACTATTTTTACCAATTTCTGTCGGGTTTGTCCAGTTAGCGAAGTACCCACGTATCGCCATAGCAGCATATGCCGCCTCTTCACCCACTGCGTCAATAATATTTTGACGATGAATAACACGTTCATGTTCTTTGAAAGCACGAATACCTGCCCATTCAATTGCTGCTCCGCCTCGTTTTTTGAGATCCTGTTGGTTAAGACGAACAGGATAATAGTACTCAGAAGTTGCTGATACAATTGGATCTCCGCCGAACGCATGCTTAATATCACTTTGAGTTCCCTGCTGTAACGTCTTTTTTATCGCATCAACAGCGGTTATCGCAGCGGCCGCTGGATTTGCCAAATCCGTGGCATGATACTTATTACGAGACATTTTTACAGGGCGGTTTTCTAAATCCCAATTATGTTTCATAGTTAATGACGAATGTATTTTAAAAGCAGGAAAGGTATTAGTCATTACGGAATGTAAGATATGTCTGAGAAAAATCATACGTTTATCTCCACGATGATCTGGATGGAGACCGGCAACATCAGTTTTCCCTACCCATTTATTCATCGCATCCAGTGGCATTCCGTAATTAGCATGAGTACCCTTTTCCATTCTAATATACTTATTAGAAAAGAAACCTACATCTTGACCAGTTTCTAAATCCGTAAAAATCATGCAAGGACGAAACATGTTATACCCTGCCCTAGCAATAACAATGTCATCGTGGTTTCTATGTTTTGCATGCATAGCTGCATTATCAATTACTTCTTCTGGGAAAAAATCTTGGTTCAACCAAAGAAAAAACTCGGAATTCATTATTAAATTCTCAGCAGAAGCAAGAGTGAATTCTGGTTCGACTGTTGTATCGTTTGGATCTGGTGCTATTGTTTCCGCAATAAACGATAAATCTTCCGCACGAGCAAACCGCCAAGAATATAATGATCCCGCGTTATATTTAACCATGTTATTTTCCTAGTAATTGTGTTAACATTTTTTTAATATCCTGCATATCCGTCTCTAATGCAGTAACTTTATTTATCATATCCTTATCATCTTGTATTCTTTTGAGAGCATTTTCATGTTTTTGTTTAGCCAATGAAAACCCTTCAAAGTCCATATTAATTATGGCACCAGATTTTTTGTCTCTGTAAAGATGACTGAAACCTTCAACAGGTTGATAATTGTCCCAATCAATATTTGCCATTAGTTCAAGAACACTCTATGTTGGATCTTGCCGAGTCTAGGAACTAGTGCCATATTGTCAGACTTCATGACAACCTTTACCTGAGATTCGGTAAACTTAGGAATATCAAGTGCTTTGAGTTCTATATTCCTAAAACTTTGATTGTCATCGTCTTTAACAATTGGTGTGACACTGTTCAACTGTGTCCAACTTTTATCTAAAATATTCTGACCAGTCATAACTGCTCGATAGTAAAAGTCTAAGTTTGCAACTTTGGGGACATTTGCATCAATTTTGACTTCCAATGTTTTAGAAGGTTCAACCGTTTTAACCGGTGCAGTCACATGCTTAGATGGACTTGAGGTGCCATATGGTTCCGTCTCAGGGACGTTCTCGATATAATCAGAAGATCCTGCGTCAAAATTATCAATACAATTCTGGACCAAAGTCATAGATGCTCTTTGAAGATCTACGATAGGCGAAACAAAATCAGATGCAGATTTTAAATCAACTTTAACATCGAGAGAAAAACCGCCGTTTGCATTAATAGATTGATTATTATATGGTCTAAGATTACCTGCACCAGCGTATTCTTCTTCTGCTCTTTGTGCAACCATTTTAGGAACATCGAAATCAAGATTTTGATCAGGAACAATTCGAGTATACGAAGTTTGTTTGATGAATTTAGTTTCACTACCACCAGCAGATTTACCAGACGTGAATCTAGCAGTCATGTCAACAGAACACTTGTTAGGTAACACCGTTTCTATTTGTGGGTTAGCAGTAGTAAAGTGGAGGTTTCTTCCGCACAACACTTCGTCACCGCCGACATTGAAATTGCCTGAGATCGTTGGAACGGTAAACGTAAACCCTTTCGGGTCTGCTTTTACGACAGTATGTGTTCCATTGAGATCTGTATCTGCTACGCCGCCCCACGTTCCTGCTTCTACACCGGAAATTGTTACTAGTTCTCCTGCGTGTAAACCATGACAATCATGTATAACGTGTGCAACAGTGGTATTATTCTTCAATTTAATAGGATTATTATCCAGAAGTTTAGCAGGAAGTGTCGCATTACGCAATATTAAACTTGCGTTAGTTTCAAACACTGCTCTTTTAAGAACAAACGAAAGATCAAGTTCTTTGGACCCTGATGCTTTACCTGTTTGAGGCAAGAACAGTTTACCGTTTGCTGCTTGTGTTGAAACAGTTTTACCTGTCGAACCTACCGCATAACCACCAGATTGTGCGACCCAAATCTTATAAGCAGGGGATGACGTTTTAACTACGATAGCATATTCCTGACCCGGATCTAGATAAGCAGGTTCTTCGAAGGTAAACGTAGTGCTTGCTGAAACATCTGTTGAAGTAAAAACAAGACCTTTTGATAAGGTAACCGAAGTTCCCGGAACCGTAGCAGTTCCTGGTTTCCCGTTTTCCATATTAACAATTTCTACGGAAACAGGAGAATCTTCGTCTGCCCCAGGTTTTGCAGAAAAATAAAGGTCTACTGCTGTTACTACTACCCCATATTGATTATCTACGGTAAAACTTTGTGCAAACGGGTATGACACATCTTGATCGGGTAACACAGAAGATCCTGCTTGAGTATTCTGATCTACCGAAACGTAATCTGATAAGACCGTTGACAACTGTGGAACATTAGCAGGAATAACGATTCCAGAAAAATCACCACCCCAACCACCAGAAATATGTGGTTCGATCAAGTTAACATTTACAGGAGCAATATTATTCAAATAGTTTTGAATTTCATGTGCGTTGAAAGGTTTGTTAATCTTATTGGTATTACGGTTTCTAATCTTAGCAGGGGTTCGTGTGGTAGTGAAACCCTGTTGCCGTGTGTCAATCATACCAGCAGCGTTATAGGTTGCGATAGCATAACTTCCTGCCTGATTAATATCATTAACATTAATATCAAGAAGTTTAAACTCTTTTTTACCAGCTTTAAATCGGAATGGAAGATTGTTCACAATATTCGGCAGACCTATACCAGATACCGAAATTGACTCTCTAATATTTGGAATATAAAACGATCCTATTACCTCACCAGACGAACTAGAGATTAACTCACCCGTACCATCCGGATGTCCAGCAAGATATTTTTGCCCTTGGTTACCTTCATCGTCAGTTCTTGCTGAGAATCTAGTGAAAGAAGATTCTGTTTTACACCAAGCAGCAACATTAGTTCCGTCGAAATACGGAATAAACTTTGTGTTAGGTTTCAAACCCGTTGCTTTGAAAAATATTTTTCTTGAACGAATCCAAGGTAAAATAGCAGCATCAACTACGCGACCACGAGCAGTTACTCTACGAATAGTTTCGTTAGTAATTACACGACTTACGTGTCCACCAGAACCGGTAACTCTTGACTTAGCTTTGGCAACATTGATTCGTTTTTCGAATATAGTCTGTCTTCGACGGTTTTGACCTCTTTGTTGTGTAGGAGCAACTTCAAGATCTTCGATTGCTCGACCACCCCAGTTCCATTGCCATGCATTATATAACAATGCTTCTTTCGTGTCAAGTCTTGATCCGCCGGTTACAACTCGTGTACCTCTTTGTTCTGATTTCCACTCATCAGAAGACGGACTCAATTCTAAATTTCCTACGTAATCAGATTTACTATTAGGGTTAATAGATACTGCTTGTGTACCAAGAGGTTGGGAAATCCAATTCGATTCAGTATGATTAATATATGCATTATCGCCTTTAATCAAAACGTTCTTAGAACTATACGTTGCTGCACCCGCACCAGAACCTTCATCTGCACGATACACCAAACGCAGGTTATCGCCGTTATAACATGGACGAATTTCTTTATTCTCTGGATCTAACGATGCACAATAATCTGAGTATAGCGTGTCCGATTGAGTCTGATCAGTTGCTTCATCAATGAGAATACCCGTTTCAATCTTAGGATCACCAGTAGTCGGATCTAACGAAGGATTAAGTTTTGCTTCTAATTCTGCAAAACTTAACGAATATAATTCTTCAAGATTATCTAATTTCCTTTCAAGTTTAGCAATGTCTGCCATTGTATAACGTTTATGCTCGATAAACGTAGTGTTAATATCATCCGGACTAAGGGTATTAGGATTCATAACAATCTTATATAATTCCAAAGCATTCTCCGGAGTCTTTTTGAACAACGGTTGTTCATCTTGCTGACCCATAAGAATTTGGAACTCGCCGTCTTCTGTGGCAATAAGTTTATCTGCCCTAGAAAGATAGTATGATGATTGTAATTGAATCGGAAACCCTTCAATTGCTTGACGAGTTTTAATGTAATTGCCTTCCTTCTTGCCTCTAAAATCCACGTAGTCTCGTAGATTGATGACTGTACCATCTGACATTCGGTGTTCTGGAATTTTAGTATAATCGACATTATAAGATGTGAAATCAAAGAAAAGACCTGAACCGGTTCCAGCAATTTCGTCATCATCCCACTCAAAATAACGATACGTAACTACTACTTGAACTCCTTCATATGTTCCATTGCTATTATCGATAATCTTACCAAGAGAATAATGAGTATCTCTCTGACCATTATCAATTATAAAAGCATTAGTGATGTTATTGCCGCCAGCGGTAACCGAAGTTAAATCGTACAAATCGTATTCTGTTAAAGCAGCGGATCCCGAAGATATGGTAACAGTATCCGTACCAGTAACAAGATCTTTGGTTCGTCGAACTGCGTTGTTACGACTGATTTCAGCAACTACAACATATACCCCATCACTAACTCCGGAGAGTGTAAAGTTACCTGCCCCAAGAGTAATAGTACGAGATGTCTGAATTACACCGCTTGATTTAAGAGCAACTAACCATGTAGTCGGATTTACAAAACCACCGCCGCCAGGAAGCGAAATGGAAGAGGTACCGCTTCCACCAGAGACAGTGATTTCATCACCTTGTTGATAGGTGTATTCATAATTTGTTAGTTGCTGAGGACGAGTTTTAGAGAGCGGATATAATGACGTTCCTTTATTACCCTCGAACAACAACCCTGCTGTTTGTAAACGGAACCAATTTGTGCTGCTGGTACCTATCGACGCAACGTCATCAAAAGAATTGGAACCAGTCATTTCTATTCTATCAAGATATGCACGATAAAGACTAGTTGTTTCTTGTGCTATCGATTTGACATAAGCAGTACCAATACTAGTTGTTCCAGATGTCCCACTATAAAGTTGAACCAGTCTACCTCCGGAGGTTGACCCAAATTCAGTAAATCTACTGACAGTAAATTTGACATACGAACCATAATCGGTGGGAACAAAATCGGTAGCGGCTGCTGTGTATGCTTGTGGTCTCGGTGTTTTTAATCTAAGAGGGTATTCGTTTTCAACGCGATAACCTCGTACATACGCGAGACCAGGTCCGACGATAGCAAAAATATCTGAGTCAACACTTGTATCGTCTTCGAAAGTTAACTGAAAAGGTTCAGCAAGATAGTTGCCAGACTCTTCATAAGTGCGGCGAGCAATCATATCGTTAATCGTGTTATAATTATCTAACTCGTCTACCTGTTCAACAACCTTCGAATTAATAATTCGACATAAAAAGATAAACGAATCATCAGAAGTGATATCGTCTTTATCGATTAAGGTTAGACGAATTCTCCAACGATCTGCGCCGGGTGCTGCAACGTTAGGGTTATCGCCACTATTATCATAAAGTGCAGTGGTATCATTTACCGTTATGACATCTTGATCAATTCTAAAACCAATCGTCCCGCTAAAATTACGACTCGTAGGATTTAGAATTAACCCCTGTTTCTTAGCATATACGAATCTGCCTGATGCAAAAAAATCTCCTGCATCGACGAATAACTTAACACCTGCTCCAATAGAATTAGCATTAGAACTTACTGTATAGTTTCCTGAATTTAACGAAGCACCGGTAGTAAAGGTTGTTTCAGTAGAACCAGGTGTAGCACCACCAGAAGCAATATATCTAATATACACTCTCCAAGTACTATTAGCAACTACTTCAATAGGAAGTTCGGTTACGACAGCTTTAATACCCGTTGTTGTTTCTAGTAATGAACCAATAGTGATATCAGTGACTTGTGCGCTACCATTTTCAAGAACGACAAATTTATAATTATTATTGATTTCCATTGCACCCGATGCAACGGCAGCGCCCTCTTTAAATATGTTGCGCCCGAATCGAGTGATCTCTTCTTGTATAATAGTTTGCATCTGAGTAAGTTCTCTTCCTTGAAGAGACCTACCAGAATTAAAAAGAATTTTATGATAGCCGTCAGAATCTACCCAATCGTCCTTATAGGTGGTTGCGAGAGTAGTGCTGTTAAATGTATTTGGCATGACTTATCCTAGAAAGTGATAACAATTTTTATATCTTCGGTTTGATTTACATCTCGTTGAATAGGTTCGATATTATCTATGTATAGCAATTCGCCAGAGAAAATATCAATACCCGGATTCGTTTGGTTTGCGGGTGTCGTTCCATCGTTTGTTCCAGTAAGAACAAACTGAGCGGTAGATTGAGTAACGTTTTCGCCTCTGAGAAACGTTCCATATCCAGTATCAGAAGTTTGGTGATAATATAAGTTATTAGTAGCAGGATCGTAGTAATCAAGAATACCTTTTGCTAGACTAGTTCCGCCTGTAATCAAGTTGTCTTCTACTACGGTTCCTGTAAGTGATGCTGTTATTAATGCAGAGTTACCCTTAGACGTGTTGCCGCTAAAAGAAACAGAAGAACCGTATTGTTTGGGATCTTTGATAAGAATAATCTGTCTAAAATCATTTTCTGTTAATAAAGTAGTGAACTCGTCGTTTTCAAAATCTGTGGTGACGATAACAGAGTTTGCTCTTAAAGTATTAACAGGATCTTTTTCTACACCTTCACTTGGACCTATAACCGCACGAACTTTTGCTTCTTCAGTGGGTATTTGACTATCGTCTAAACTTACAGACGCATAATCGTAACCAGAACCAAAATTAGTAATTCGAATAGACTTGATAACACCACCAACCGTGTCAACTGCTGCTGTTGCGCCGGTACCGTTTCCAAGGATAGTGGCAGTAGGTCCACTAGCAGAATAACCAGCACCGCCATCATCTACTTGTATATTAAGTATTTGTCCTGCGGTAGGTTGTCCTGTCGGCGGTATGGGATTTGCAGTAGTTGCTAATTCTTGTATTTGGAATTGCTGAGTCTGAACACCACCATCTACTGGATCAGAAATAAATGTAGTTACCGGCATATAGGTAAGAGTCAGAAATCTATTGATAGCAACCTGACTTAAAGTAAACAAGTATCTCCACTTATAACCTGTGGTGCAAAAAGCGTCTGCGGTTGTAAGTTCATTTTCTTGCGATAGAACAGGATTGCTAATATTTAAAGCTGCTACTGTGGGTTCAATTGTACTGTCCTGAGTAATACCAGCAGCATTAACGCCTTTCTGAATACAGAGAAACACTTCGTAGTTGCTGTTCATCACGTATGGTAAAACCGTTTGACTAACATCATCATAAGCAGGATAGATAACATTAGCAACCCAATCTTGACGAGGAACAGCAGGGGAAACTCCTGTTACGATCTTAACATGCTGACAAGCAGAACGTGCTTCTCTGCCATACTCAAAATCTGCACGAGGAGTTTCAGGAAGTTCAGCGCCTCCGGGCCAAGGGGTCGATCTACCCAACCCGATATAAAGACCAGTGTTAAACGTGTCTTTCGTATCTTTAATAAGTTGGTTAATAAATTGTCTTGTTACTGTTGCAGTCATTCTGGTTTCCGTTATCTTACATTATTTATAGCGTTGTTGTTTCAATAGCGTCCACAGTAATAGCAGTTATATCCTTACCGAGTTTGTTTTCTCGTATCGTAGAAACATATCCTTGATTCGAAGGAGTAACCGAAATCTTGATTGTAATTGCCGATGCACCGGATGGTCGAAATCCAGACAGATCTACGGATCCGGTAGAAGGATTATAACTTCCTATATTATCAACTACTACTTTACCACTAGTAGTTGAAATAACCTGAATGATATTAGACCCTAATTTGTTACGTAGAATACATGTCAATCCAGGTGGGTAATTAAACTCTGAGGATTGTAAAGTATAAACCGTTGACGAAGGTGAAGCAAGAGTTGTTGGAAAAACAATCTGGTATGCCTTAGACTCCCCTAAACTTGGATTGAATCTGCGTTGAATTTTAATAGATGCCTGACTTGAAAGAACACCGGGATCAGAAGCATCAATAAGTGTTAACAAATTGGATCGACGGAATGTTTCGCTAAACTCATCTGTAACAGTATCCAAATATGAACTAACAACACCTGTAACTGCTTGCTCGATTGCAGGTATAGTAGAAAAGGAGGATAGCGTTTGATTGTATTGAAATGCTACCGAAACTTCAATGTAGGTCACAATCGGATCAACAAATTCTACGTCGAACGAAACAACAGACAGATTTTTAACCAGACTACGTATAGATGCTCGGAAAGATTCGTCTGGTGACGGTGTTATAGAAACATAAACGGTTCCAAACTTAGCAGGAATGTTATCTTCGCCGCCCCATGCGAGAATATCAGAAATTTTATTAGAAAAATTCCTTCGTATAAGCGCAGCATAATCCGAAGCAGTTACCATTCTATTCTGTGATGCGTATAGGAAGGGTGCTGATTTACGAATAGACTCGATGCTTTCTTTATTAGAACCACCCGAAGAGTTCACAATAGTAATCGGGATAATAGAAATGTTAGAACCAGCACCGTTAGGTATAGTTGCAGTGGTTGTAAAAGTTTTTGCTCCGTTTGCTGACACACCAGCGGTAGAGTTATAAGCAACTACAATTTTATCACCAGCAAGAGGTATCTCACCTAATCCAGCTCCATTACCAAAAGCAAGTTCGTAATAACCGTTAGGTGTTTCTTTGATAACATAAATTCTAGATTTTTCGTTAATTTCGGATACAGTGCTCACATTATAAAATGCTTTATTAGTAGCACCAACTGAAACCGTAACTGTATTAATATCCATATCAGGATTAGGGATAATGTAGGTATCAGTTTCACTGTAAGGTCCAGCAACAAACGTTTTTTGTTTTTCCGTACCTTCTCGTACAACTACGTTTTCCCATGTGTAAGAGTAAGGATCGGAACCTTTTTTGAACGTAGTGTATTCGGTTATTGTTTCGAAGGTGTAAGCAATGTCATCGACAGTAGTTGTGAACTTAGTTCCTGCTGGCAAAGGCAAAATATCGGAAGAAGTTTGAGACCCCTGTGCAGTCACGTTAATCGTAGCAGTTGATGAAACTTTTGAATTAGGAATATAACCAATTGCTGTTGATAAACCTATGACAGAAGAGCGTAATTGAGCAGTACTTAGAAAAGACTCGTTCAGAGCAAAGTTAGCAGTCAATGCATTATAATGTGTATTGTAAGCAAGAACATCTAATAAATTAGAAAGACCTGATGCCTCGAAGTTATAATCGGCAAATTCTGGTTTTTGTTCTATCCAAGTTTTTAAATTATTACGAATCGCATTAAAGTCTAAACCTGTACTATTAATTGTTGTTGCCATTTATCTTAACCTCGAAACAGTAGTTTCTAATGTTACATTTTCATCTGTGTTTAAAACTTCAAATTCAATTCGAACCTTTAAAGTATTGGTATCCAAAGATACATTTAAATCCAAATCTGTTATTTTTGCTCTCGGTTCGTAACGAGAAATAGAACCTTGAACTTGTTCTATTAAATCTTGTTCGGTGCCATCATCTGCCAATTCGAAAAGCATCCCTCTCAGGTCTGCTCCGAAGTCAGGTCGAAATGGTTTTTCCATTCGATTAGTCTGTAATAGATTCTTGACTGCTTGTTTCACCGCCGCAGCATCTTTCTTTTTAAAGATATCGCCTGAACTGGTATTTACTGCAAAACTTAGATCAAAGTCCGAGTATAAGCGTGATCTACTCGTAGTGAGAGATGCCCCCTGTAAATTACCGTCTTCTGCTGAAAGTATCTTTGCCATGCAACTTATTTATAAGAGAATTTCAACCAATTCGTTTGCAGATTGTAGATTAGTGTTAAATCTTGTCTCTATTCTGCCTTGAAAGGTTATATCGAATGATGTGGGAACAGTTGGCATGATTACAACAATTTGACTAGATGCTTGACCAGAAGGGTCGTATGTATCATAATCTAATATCAGTTTGTCGTAATCGCAATAATCTTTCCAATAGACTGCCAAATCATATGTCTTCGAGAAATCTACTTTACCATTAGTTCCTATTAATTGATAAACTATTGCTTTCCCAGTTTGTCTATAATCGTTGATACTATCAACGGAAACGGTTTCGTCTATTGCGGGAACATATATACCTTCCGAAACAACAAGACGGTAATCATCAAATTCTGAATTAGCAGAAGTTTTCTTAATGAGTTCAGCATGTAAATAAAGATTACGTGCAATCTGTGCTTTATCAGCAGACACCCTTTCAAATTGATTTCTACTTCCTCGCGCACCCAAGAATTTAGCAACCGATATTCCTGGTGCCAGCATGGTAGTGTTAGTTATCTCATCTACAAAGTTTGGATTGTAGGAAGGATCTACAAGATATATCATACCCAGAACCTTTTACTTTTTTGGTCAGCAGGATTGTTACCCAACGGTTTCAAACCAAACTTCTTCTGTCTTCTTGTGCTAGATGATCTTCCGACTTCGCCATCTGTAATTTTAGCAAAGTCGGAAGAAAGTAAACCAGCACCAACAAGTTTGCCCGTAAATTTGTCGTTGTCGTAATTTGCAGGGTCTCTCAACTTAGATCGAATTTCATCGATGGTAGGATCACGATCAAACAATTTTTCATAGTCATCCGTTTTTAGTATTTTCGCAATCAACGAATCAGGATCATCAATGTCTGTATCTATAATCACTTTACGGATACCGAAATTACTGACGGCAAGGTGAGGAACGATAAGTTCCGATGTTGGTTCCGGTGCCGATGGTGCGGTTTCAATGAACGGAAAAATGGTTTCGTATTTCTTAGGTTCTCCTGATGCTGTCGCACCTTCAGCAGTGCCCATTTTCGCAGGTGCTACTTTAGCATAAGCAGAATTCCCTGCTAAATTTGCGAAGTCTGCCGTGATTGCTTCTGCTGCTTTACCTACCAGAGTTCCATAAAACGTTGTGCCGCCGTTTCCTTCTCCGTCTGGTGGTCCTGAATATGCTTTGCCATAGTGATCTACCAAAGTTCCACCAATGGTGCCTTTGGTGCCAAGAACAGATACAGTAAGACCTGTGATATTAGTTGTTTCGGATGATGCTGCCCATTCTTTTTCAGCAGTGGTGATAAGTGATCCACCCGAAGTAAGTTCAACATCACCTTGAACCCAATTTTTCTGAGTTCCTTTAACGAATAGGTTGTTGTCACCTAAAATAGTGTCAGAATTAGTTTTAACTATCTTAGTACTTTTAGACCCTTTGATCGTTGTATTATCATTTTTGTCAATTGTTTTAGTATGACTTCCGTGTATGACATCTTCTTTGTTACCCGCAACATCTAAATTGTAATTCCCGTCAACGGTTACATTATAGTCGCCGGTTACTCGCACGTTTAAGTTTCCTTTGTAAACGAGGTTCCCTTCGCCTTCTACAATAACAGTATGGTCACCACCAGTAACCTCAACTTTTTTATTTACTGCTGAAAACAAAATAGAGCCGTCTGCGCGTAATTCTAATCCAGCACCAGAACGATGTTTCATTAACATTCTTTCTCCACCAGGAGTATCATCTATTTCCCAAGAATGTCCCGATGCGGTTTGCTGCACTTGGTTATAAGGATACTGTGAAGGTTTCTGATCTGATAATTCAATCGACACACCTATATCACCACCACTATTATATAATTTAGAAGTAGTCTCACCTTTGGCGGATTTATTAGTTGAGGATCCGAAAAAATAATCTTGTTTAGGAAATTCTCCGCTGGCGTCACTAAACCCTGTGCGAGAAACGCCTTCGGTTTCTTCTTTACCTTCGCCTATAACTTGAATACGTTTAGATATATTATCTTTATTGGTTGTCATTATGGTATCTTCGCTGTAATTAGTTCACTAGGAGAAAAAGGTCCACGTGCAGACGGATCTTCGAATAGACTTTTCTTACCGAACAGATCTTCTACATAATCCCTAACATCGAATCCTGGGTCTTGTTCGAACTGATCCACGTCATTATGTCCTAGTATTTGACCACCTGGAAAACGATTATAGAATGCCTGACAAAACTCTCGGAAAGTATTCATCTGAGATAAGGTAAGAGAAGAAGCGCTTCGATACGTGGTAGGAAAATCTGTACCAGACGGCGCATTAATACCACCAACAAAAGCAAGACCTATGCTATATTCGTCATGCCCATTTTCTGATGCATGGTCACCTTTCACATTAACAGGTCGCCCTCTCTGTAAGGAACCATCTCTGCGTATAACGTAATGATATCCTATTCCGTTTATACCTAGTTCGATATGAGTTCTATTAAGTTCTTCTGATCCTATATTTTTATTCGAATATGTATCAGTCCAGTGCACAACTACTTCTGTTACCTCACGATTAATTTTAGCAATTTCTGCTTCAAGTTCTTCAACCGAAGACACATATGTGAAAACTGATTGTGCATTCGTGTATTTCTCAGTGGATTCCATTTCAAAAGGATTAGCAAAAGCAGATTCTTCGTTCTCTGACAAAACCGTTCCAGCAATAGTAGTATCCAAATCATTTAAACTTGCTTTTATTTCTTCAACGGATTTTCCCGATGCTTTTGCAATAGCATCCGTTGCTTTATCTTGTTCTTCCTGAGTTCCTTGTGACCATGCAATTATTTGATCACGTTCTACTGCGTCTAATGTAGGAGCAAGTTCTAGAATTTTAGAATTGCCAGCATTTGATAATTTTTCTGTGGCAGCTTGTAATACACCCGATTTCGAACCACCAAGAATATTAGTAGCAATGAAATTAAAACCGGTTTTACCTTCAATCAATTTATCGAGTTTGTCAACGACCCCGCCCTTAACCGCGTCAAATACGGCATCTCCTAATTTTCCAGTCTGCCCCGCAAAATCTGTTTTTAATTTATCAGAGTTAATACTAATACCCGTAGTGATTCTGTTCGAAACCTCATTGACACTGCCAGATACGGCACCTGTAATTGAATCTCCTAACGTACCTAATGCGGCGTTTCCACCAGAACCTGCTGCTACACCCGCTAAGTTCTTACCCACATCCGCCTGCACTCCGCCAGGCAAAGCGACTTTCGCTGCTGCACCTGCAACAGCACCTTCAATACCTGCCTTTGCAGTATCAGCAATATCGTTTGCTTTGGCGGTAAGTTCATTTAGTTTATCGACAGAAGGAAAAGCACCTATACCACCTTTCATTTTTTCTAAAAGACTCGACGCACCTTTGGGCATAACATTACCCGCAACCTTCTGTACGTATCCACTAAAAACGTTCAACCCTGTTACTTTGGCAAGAACAGCATTTATAGATTCATCGACTTGAGATGATACATCGGCAGATGCCTGTTCCAAACGTACATTTCCGTCAGAATCCGGTTCGCTCCATGTTAGAGCAAGTTTTATACCATCGGTTTTTTTACTCATCCCAGATAAAATACCTTCACCGGCATCGTTAATCGCGCCATCTAATGCTGTCAATTTATCTGTGATGACACCTTCGACTGCTCCTGAATTTAATTTTCCCGTAACATCTTTTGATAGTGAACTAATACTTTCAACACCACCGTTAATTTCACCTACGACTTGTCCAACCTTAGTTTCGACAGCGTTTTTAGTGGAGGATTTCAAAGCATCTGCTTTAGAAGTAACACTTGCCTGATAATTCGCAGCAGTTGTTTTTACGTCATTTTTAATAGATGATTGCACATCACTTTTTTTAATACTCATGATAAGACCTCATCAAATGCCGCTTCGGATTTAGACAAAGGATTATTTAATTTTCCTTGTATATAATATTTAGTGATTGCTTCGGATGCCTCTTGTATAGTCTTCGATTGTTTCAATTTCTTATTAGCAAGATTTTGGGTCGTGCGTAATTCGTATACAACAAATTGCAATTGTGTCGAATATGTTTTCCAAGTATCTTTTGGATCGAACAAAGAACCAAATTTAATTAATTGTTGATAGCGATTACCTTTCTTAACATCCCATTTACCTATACCTTCTTCATCACCGTCACTCTCATCCGAAGAATACGTTTCAAAATTCGATGCTGATTCTAAGTTTCCAGTAATCGCTGCGCTTTCCATAGGAGTATAACCGTTGTCAATAAAAAACTTCAATGCTTGACTTCGTCTTCTTGCAACACTTCTGCCTGTTCTAGAATCGTCATCATCAATAAAAACATTAACCACGTTTTGTTGTTTCTCTTGTTCTGTACTAAAAGAAAATTCTTTTTGACCATCTCTTCTTTGAACCTCCGTAGGAAGTTCGATCCGAGGGAAACTTCCCATGACCAGAGGCAACTGAGACGTTTTCCCATCAAGAAACATACCGAACACAAAACTGCCCGAAGTTAATTGTGATATTCTACCGAGTCCTGATATTCCACCTTCTGTATTAGGTATAAGCACTTGCGCCCATGGCAAATCACTTTCGCTGATATCGCCCGTATATTGATTATGAACACCATATATTCGTATTCTAACACGTCCCTCAAATCCTGCGGGGGGTGTTGAGTTAACTACCGTTGCTACAAACCAACGTATATCGTCCCCATAATATTCTTTGGGTAAAGAATTAGGAAAAATCATGATATAGCCTCAGCAGGTCTGTTAAGTTTCGTCAACTCACAAGTAACGGTATGTGTCGTTTCCCGAAACACGTGTTTAGTTTTATACACAAGGTAATCTCCCGTCCAACGTTCATCATATATTTTTTCAGAACTTTCTTCGGGAGACAACACATTCAATCTACATTTATCGCCTACTGATGCTTTCGCTAATAGAAAAGCAATTCCAGGAACAACAATGGTTATCATATTACCAAGAAGTGCTTGACGTATAATATTGTTTTTAACCTTTAACGCAAAATCTGCGTTTGATATATCATCGTGGTATGTTTTATAATCTGGGTACATATTAGACGATGTTACCTGATGCCAATAGATCGAATTAAAGTCATCCAAATCTCGATCTTCAATTTCTTGGTTTTCGTCATACACGTCTTGCTGAGAACTAGGATCAATAATTTCGTTCTGTTGTAGACTTTGTAGTATCGAATGTATCGAAACACGTGATCGATATGAGATTCCAGTTGCAACGTCTGTGTTAGTGTAAAAGCTACCATGAACACCTTCTTCAATTTGTAACATACTGTCAACGGGTGAACCAAAATCCATGTGTAAAACCGTTGTTGAAGCACTGGCAGGATCTAACGAAGTTGCTGCATTAGTTGCTGCTTGTGAGTATGTGTAAGGCACCTTAGAATTAAATGATTCTTGCACTAACATCGCGTCTAAATCGCCCAACCGTATATTATCATCGTGTATGGACGCATATAGAAAAAACGGTGATCCGAAATCAGTAGTTGCTCGATCCACTAAAACTTCGCATGCTTCTAACGGTGTGAGATATGGAACGATATATTTACGCTCACCTTGTGCACTAATACCATTAGTCAAGTATGACAAATCAACAGTTTTGTTTAATTCACTATTTAAAATTTGAGTAATGGTTTTTTCAAGTGATCCGGTATATGCTCTACTAAATGGTTTTAAAGCATTTACATACGCATGAAGTTCAATCATATCGAACAGATATGTTGAGGAAGTATCATTAACACGAACATTTTTTCTCAAAGAATATAATAAGAAAGTTTTATCTATTATAGGATCTGAGTTTTCTTCTGCACCGGCAATACGTATGGTAAGATACTCTGTGCCCTTAAACGAAATTTTACTAAAAAATCCAGTGTCATCCGTAATGACAACAGTACCCGACAACGAAGATGCTTCTAAGTCTTCGTATATAATGATTTCGAAAATATTAGCACTAACTTCAATTTCTTTTTCGAGGAAACGATCAGCAGTGATAAATGCTTCAACAATCTTAAATTGTTGGTCTTGTCCTGCCATAATTAACCTTTAACCAATCGCTGGAATTCCGAAGTCAGTCGTGCTATTAAACTGGGTTTTATGATTCTAATTTTAGATGCTGCTTCATTAGATGCTTTGACGTAATCATAATTAGAAATAATCGCACCAGAAGGTGCGGAAATATTTATAGTGCCTCCATCAGGGTAAGGGGGAGGTGCAATATCTACACCGTCTACTATATTAACAGGATATACGGCATCTAACCACTCACCGGCAGAGTTTTCATAATGATGAAGAGCATCCGGTTCGATAACTATACTGCTTATAGAAACGGTATTAACTTCATCTTGGGATTTAATTTCAGTAATGCTAGGAACCAAAGGATGAAATTCTTTACCTGTTCTGACCTCATCTCTGATAGTTATTTGCCCATAATCAAAGTTTCGAAAAACATCCAGACCACCCCAGAAAGTAAAAGTTTCGTTAGTGAAAGGTTGGGTTGTCGGTTTATCGATTGTAATAACACTGTCTGTTATTTTAGTAATCTTACTGCCTGATTGAATACCGGTTCCAGTCACATAATCATTAATTCTAAGATCCAATCCTGCATGTGAGTCAACATATAGATCATAGGCACTGCCGCCCCAAAAGGTGAAAGTTGTAGGGAAAGAACCATCAACAGTTTCATAGTCATCTTCGGTAATAGCAGACAATGTTAAAATGTTAAGGTCTCGGTCTATTGCAGTTACCGTAGTTCCAACAGTTATATGCAAACCCGATATATTCATTCCTTCAACAATACCATCAGTGCTGTTAACGGTTATGGTATTACCTGGTTGATTAAGTTCTACACTAGTGGCAGTTGAAAGGGTAGAGGTAAACGTGCTGGCAACAGTCCCAGAACTAGTAGTTGATCCTAAAACATATTTCCATTTGCTACCTTCAACAAAAAGATTAAAATCATCAGTAGCGGGAGGATAAAATACAGCACCTTTAAATAATTTTACTACATAAGACTCAAACCTTTCTTGATCCAATGGCCACCCCGCCTCTCTAAGAGCAGGGTTCATTAAGTAGAACGTCCAATAATGATCAGTAGATCCGTAAATTTTCTGAGACAACGTATCTGGTCGTTCACCGTTTTGGATATAGTAATAATCGTAAAATGATATCAGGTCATCAACTTGGTCTAGGAGATCAACGTAAATAGATAAGTCTTCTACTAGAATTCGTGTGGACTCATCTTCGTTGCCAAAGCGATATTCGACTAAGGAAAAGTTTTTAAAATAAGACATTAGTAACCCTGCTTCACGAGTTTACGTGTAAGTGCTTTACTTTCCGAGAACTGCAATTGAATACTAACATCGGAAGGATATCCATCTTCGTGGAATCCCATACCTTGTTCATTATAGCTTGTAGTTACGGTAGTTAAATATGCATCAAGAAATTTATTCCCCACAGTTTTACCTTTGTAGGTCGTTGTTATTTCGAAAGGATCAGGAAATTTATACCCCAGTGCTACCTCTGCACCACCAATAGTTCCTGTAATTTCATCTGGGTATAATTGATACCGGAAAAAATTAATAATACTTTGTATCTCTCGCGCCTCATCTCGTGATTGTGCGATCAGTCTAAACGAAAAAGGAATAGTTCTAACAGGAACACTTTCCAATAACATTCTTAAATTCGGATTAGTTGCCACACGAGTCGCAGATTTGACTCCTGCTCCAATTTCTTGTGTACCTAATGCTTCGGCAGTTCGTGTTAGTGCTAACGCGGCAGCATCTTTATCTACGCCAGCACCGTCAAACAAACTTGTAAAGGAATCAATTCCCTGAGTCAAACCAGCACCTACTGCGTTCAGAGCACTTGCACCGTTACTTAATCCTGCTTCTACACCAGCGCCAATAGTCCCTAGTGGTACACCTCTGTAGTCAACTGCATCTGACACCACATGATTAGTCGGAAGATATAGTGTCACGGACCCCGCATATTTTTTTTGGGCAGCAGGATTTTCGTAACTGTTCTGTCCTGATCCTTTTAATTTTTGTGCGCTTTTGTTTGCAAGTTCGGTTCGCTTTTTAGATTCGATAGGGGACGTATCCGTTTTTTTATCGATCTTGTTATCTAATTTTGATAATGTTTCTTTGCTCAACAATTCATCAACAAAATTTAAATTCCCTAATGTTGCCCCTGTTAATGGACTTAATTCAACAATACGAAATCTAACCTGCCCTTGATAAAGATCCTGGTCTCTTTTTGGGTATCGTAGTTTATCTGTCTTATTACTGTTAAAACCAGTTGACTGAGATGCTGTAACAGCAGCAGGAGTCGAAGATTTAGTCGAAATAGTTTTACCGTCAGACAAAGCATCACGGGTTTTCTGTTTTCCCTCTTCTAATGCTTTTTGTGCTCTTCTTTTTAATGTCCCACGTGTTGCCATTATTACTTTCCATCTAAATAGAATTTACTATGGTTTTATTTATAGCGAATTAATGGCATATTCTGGAAGGTATCGGATTAAAAACTCCGAGAAGTATAAAGGCGATCATACTAAGGTTGTGTATCGTTCTTTGTGGGAAAAATCGTGTATGATGTATTTTGATACTTCTAGTGATGTCAAATCATGGTCTAGTGAAGAAACCGTTATACCTTACATATACGATGTTGATAAAAAAATACACAGATACTTCATGGACTTCAAAGTAACGTGGAAAAATGGTAAAACTGTGTTGATCGAAGTTAAACCTAAAAAAGAAACCACACCCCCTAAAAAAGTCAATGTGCGTAATAAAAGATACATGACAGAAGCATTAACTTATGTTAAAAATATGAATAAATGGGAAGCAGCAAACAATTTTGCCAAAGATCGAGGATGGGATTTTGTAATTTGGACTGAAAATGAATTATATGACAAAGGAATCATGAAAAAACCACTTAAAAAATTAAAACCCATGAAACCATATGCCAGAAAAAAGACTAAATAAGCACATGAGCAATTTATTTAAAACCGTAGAACAAGAAGCATTTCGTGCTGGTATTACACCGCGCACTAGGCAGTCTCGTGACTGGTTCCGCAGAAAAGTGTCGAATATGTCGGTAAATAGGCGCAGTTTAATGCGTGAAGAAGAAATTATTTTACGTAACCGTGGTGGTGTAGGCGGGATGTATATGTTTTTCTATGATCCAAAGACAAAAGATAAACTTCCTTATTGGGATAACTTTCCTTTAATCATTTTTGTCGAAGGAACCAAAGGCGGTTTCTATGGTTTGAATCTTCATTATCTTCCTATGACATTGAGAGCAAAATTTTTAGATGGATTAATGGATCAGACTAATAATAATAAATTTGACGAATCGACAAGGTTCGACATTACATATTCTTATTTAAAATCCGCAGCAAAAACAAAGTATTTCAAACCGTGTTTTAAAAAGTATCTTACCTCTCATGTCGAAGGTCGATTAGCAATGGTACCCGCGCCAGAATGGGAAATAGCAACGTTCTTACCAACACAAAGTTTTAGTCGCGCAAGTCAGAGTACGGTTTGGGCAGATTCGAGGGAAATGATATGACATATAGTGTCGATAAGTTTCAAGCGGAAGTTATAGGTCGTGGTGGTCCAGCACTATCTAATTTGTGGAAAGTTACCTTACCGTCACTGGGGGTATACGATACTAAAAGTATTGATTTGATTTGCAGGTCTACGGGAACACCCGGAAGAAACATTAATCAAACAGAATTAACAATAGGAATGAGCAGAAAACAAATTGCTAACGGTTATGGAATTACTCCGATTCCTATGACATTTCTGGTGTTAAACGACCCATACATTTTAGAATATTTTGAAGTATGGCAAAATCTTTGTATCAATCAACAAACTTATGAAGTCGGTTATTATTCGGAGTATACTTTTCCAGTAAAAATCGATATTCTAAAAAAAGGACTTGCCTTTCCATTATACAAAAAAGATTTCAATGTTCCGTTACCGACTGCAATTAAAAATCGTCTTCCAACTATTGGACCGATAAACTTTGCACAAGGACAAATAGATCTTAATATCTTGACAGACGATAAAATTGTTTATCAATACGAATTAATAGAAGCATACCCATCTGCCTTTACGGGTATGTCATTAACCAACGATCCTAACTCGAATTTACTCGAACTAAACGTCGAGTTTTCGTATAGGGATTGGAGATCAGCAGCACTTAGTGAAAAAGGCGAAAACATTTTCGGTGAAATTGTAGACAACCTCACCGGTGGACTATTTGATAAATTAGGATTTTAATAATGGCGTTACCAAAACTGAATGATGTACCCAAGTTTAATATAACAATACCATCAACTGGTAAAAAAGTTCGTTTCAGACCTTACTTAGTTAAGGAAGAAAAGGTTTTATTAATGGCGGTTGAATCAGGAGATACCGGAGCAGCAATTGATGCAATGGTCGATACGATTGAATCGTGTATAACTGAGAAAATTAACGTAAGCGAACTTACCACATTTGATGTTGAGTATCTGTTCACGCAGATCAGATCTAAGTCTTCGGGCGAGTCTGTTAAATTGGGGTTAAAATGTAAAGGGTGCGAGGTTCCGAATGAAACGGAAGTTAAACTCGACGATCTAAAAATTAAAATGCCTAAAATAAAGAAAACAGTAGAATTGAATGAAGATGTGTCTATCGAGTTAAGATATCCACCGTTTAGCGTATTGACAAAATATGATTTTGCAGATGATACGATTTCTGATGCTGTTAGGTCTTTTCAGTTAGCTGGCGAATGCATTCAAGCAGTACTCTTTGATGACGAAAGAACCGATAACGAAGATATTACAAATGAAGAAATGCAAGAGTTTTTAGAATCAATGACAACCGAACAATTTAAAGTGGTGTCTTCGTTTGTTGAATCTATGCCTAAACTTTCGCACACAATAAAATTTAAATGTGTTAGTTGTGATCATGACAATTCAATAGTATTGGAGGGAATGCAAAGTTTTTTTTAGTATCCCTTTCTCACGATAATTTAGTGAATCATTATAAGACAAATTTCGAGTTAATGTATGCTGACAAATACACGTTAACAGAACTGGACCAAATGATACCTTGGGAAAGGGAAATTTACATAACAATGCTTACTCAACGAATTAAAGAAGAAAACGAGAAGAGAAAAAATGGCAATCGATAGCGCAATTGCAAGTATGGGTTCATCCAACGCTGGTATGGTGTTAGCAGACATCAATACTTGGAGCGAAATCCAAGCAGAGTACTCTGAGAAGTCTACCGAATATCTTTCGAGTATCAACGATACCTTGTTAGAAATTTGGGTTGGAATAACAGATTATTTTGAAGGGATGGAAAAAAAGTCAGCATTTGCTGCTGGCGAAGCGACTGATCCAGGTGACCTGGTGGGCGGTGGACCCAGCACACCAACCGCAAAGGAAGGTAGTGATGCATTCTCTCTTGTAGATTTCTTTAAAGCACTTGCAGCAGCACTTGCAGGTTTTGTAGGTACAATTCTTCCCGCAATCATTGCATCATTAAGTTTATCAAATATGGGGTTCACCGGTTTAGAATTCAAAGCATTAGATAAAATTAAAGGATTCTTTTCAGGAAAATGGTGGACTGAGAAAGTAGATAAGTTAGCAAAAATATTTCGGGAAAACAAAGCAGTAATCGCAATCAAAGAGTTTTTCGAAGGTGGTAAGATTCAAAAAGTTTTCACCAATGCGATGAAAAATATTAAAATGTTCTTTTCACTAGAAGGTGATGGAATCATAGGAAAAATCTTTCGGGGTATCAAGGGTATGGGAGGTAAGATTGTCGCGGTGATGGGTAAGATTTTTTACCCTATCAGTTTGTTGATGTCTGCTTTCGATGGGTTCATGGTAGCATCAGAGGATTTCAAAGAAAACGAAAGTGTTGTTTCTGCTGGGGTCAATTTTATAACAGGGTTCTTTGCTTCTTTTATAGGCACGTTTGCAGACATGATCAAAGACGGTATCATGTGGTTGATAGCAAAGATGTTTGGTATTGAAATGGACGATGAGGGTAACTTTGATAAATCTAAAAATCCGATTATGGCAGCAATCGATAATGCTTCATTTGCAGATGCTATCTTAGATATCGGTGCGAAATTTAGTGAGTTCTGGTCTAGCATAACGGATTCTTTTTTCGAATGGTGGGAAAACTTTTCTTTCATGGATTTTATCAGTGGTGATGCTAGTGCTGACGATTTCAAAATGAGTAACGGAAAAACTTACGGTAAAAGAGAAGACCAAACGGAACAATTAACTGATGCTGCTGCGGAAAATGTTGCTGGTAAAGGAGGCGGTGGTGTGGTCCAAATAAACGCACCCCAAAATTCTAGTACCACGACTAATGCAAATCAATCTGTATTAGTCGGAGCAACCGCATCTGCTGGTAATCCTATTTGGAAACCCAAACGTAGTCGTGGATAAGGACCAGCATAATGCCTAAAAAAATTAAAGTAAGAAGACAGCGAGTTCCTAAATCTGTATCACTAATACAGTTTGATGATCTTCCGTCTTCTGCCAAAAGTAAAGGAAAACACAAACTTAATAGAAGTGATCTTAATTCTTCTCAACGAAATAATTTTGATGGTAATGATATTACTGCGATCATAGACGGCACCAGTGTTTCAATCGTAGAACCTACTGGAAATTTGACAGATGCTCTTTTGTCTATTAATGATCAAAGAGAAATAGAAGGGATATAAAAAAAGCACCCGAAGGTGCTTTAGTGTTGTTTTGCGGCAGAAGCACGAAGGAACAACGGTCCTAATCTTCCTCTGCCAATTTAGCAAAGTATGACATTGTGTCATCTTCGTCTGCTGCCGATACTGAGGGAGCAGGTGCTTCCCTAACAGGTGCCGGTGCTTGGACTTCTTCTACTGCACGAAATGCTTGGACTGCCGGTGCTGATTCACCTAACACCATTTGCAAACGAGCAGATAGTTCTTCATATGACTTATACTGTGCTGGGTCAGTAAACTCACCAAGATCATACAGTTTAGAATACGTTTCTTCAAGAAACGATTCGTCTGCTGAAAGTTCTGACGGAGAGTCAAACTCAGACTTATCGTAGTTTCGATAACCTTCGAATTTACGAATTTTTAGTTTGAAGGATGCACCAGACCAAAAATCAAAAGGATTCATTGGCTTCTCATCTGGGTATTCTGGATTCATTACATCCATAATCTTATCATGGATCTTTTTACCATAGGTAAATAACATTACCTGACCTTCGTTTGCTGGATTGCTAGGATCCGATTCAATGAGTACGTTAGAGACATAGTGTAATCGACGCTTGCGTTCACGTGCGATATCCTTATCTCGATCATCGCCAGAGTTCCACAGTTTAGTGTTTGCCTCTGATACTGGGTCTTGCTGACCGAGTGAAGTCAATGACTTCTCGATGTACCATTGTCCGGTTGGACCTTTGAACCCATGATCCCAAAACTTTGCCCATGGAAGATCAGTGCCTTCTGGTGCTGGTAAGAATCGTAGAACAGCATAACCGTTTCCTGCTTTATCTACTGTGGGTTTCCATTGACGCTCATCGACATAGGATTTCGTTGTTTTTTGCTGATCGGTATCAGCAGCAGCAGCGACTAGGCGAGAGAGATCGTTTGCGCGATTGCGCTTGAGTGCTTCAAATGACATATATTTTTTCCTTGTATAGTCAGAGTATTACAGTGTATTTCAAAGTATTTTCATAATGTAGTAGTATATAGTACCACAAATATTTCAAATGTCAAGTATTAATCAGCATCGAATAAATGCCATGGGTCTGCATGCGGAATACCCAGACCATAACCAGCGCGAGCTGTACCAAGACGAATAATCAATCTTCGAATATAGGTATCGGTTGTTTTATGCCAACTATGAGGTTGCCACGTATTCATCATCACTGGTTTGTTTTTAGCATCCAGTTCTTCAAAAACCATTTCAACGTCTCTTGAGTCGTATACGCCATGCCCATCAAACTCAAAACCAAATTGTGACACTGCGACTTGTCGTGCTGGTGGATTTCCGTAACTATATGATCTTAGTGCATAAAAACCATCGTTATCGTCTAATGGTATGTTTATTGTCACTTTGGGATCGGGAAATGAATCCCTTGCTTTTGAATGATCATGTTCAAGTTTTTTATCCCAATCCCATTGCGTATCAGTATGAATAGTTAAGGACTGTTTAAAATCGTCGGGCACATTGATAGGATCTTTAAATATTATATTATCTGCTGATTTGGTAGTAAGCTCATTAATAAACCAATAACTAATTTCAGCATTGTTTTCTTTTAACCAATTGTTTAAAGATGGGAGCAAATGAGAAATGGGAGTATATCCTTCCCAGTACATTTTCCACAAAAGACTGTAACCGTTAAGAGCAGTAGCATTAGGTGTACCGTTATCATATAACTCCCACAATGTATTAGCATTTTCTTTTGCTTCTTTTACCCACTCAGGATAATCCAAGGTCTTAGCAAACCATCTGTCTAATTCAAATCTTTGTATATCGCTCATTCTAATTCTATACTTTTATTTTTAACTTGCATTAAATTAAGTTTAGTAGCTTCACTTTGAATTTTAGATTTTATAGCAGGGGAAATATATTTGGTCATATCTTCAACCTCTATATTAATCTTTTCACATAAATGAATAACTGCATCAAGATAACTAATACGTTTTTCTTTAACGACTACTTCTACCATTTTACTAAATTTTTGTTTAGTTAACATTAAACCATCAAGATCCATTTTCTAATTCCTTTGTCCATATCATACCTATATCGGGGTAGTATGTTCCTACCGTCCGTTTGACTACACCGTTTTCATCATATGCTAATGATTTACAAACCCACAAAGTTTTCTTCTCTCTATTCTCACCATAGAAAAGATCGTTCCATACTCCAGTCCTAAGATATGTTCGAATATTAGCAAGGTAGGTCTCGGCATTTTGTAAAGCAAGTCTACGGTGCGGATCTTTACCTTCAGCATCTTTCTTGTTAGCAGAAATATACTTCTTTGCCGTTTCTGCCCATTCTCTAACCTTTTCCTCTGAAAGGAAATGATCTTTGTCTAATGCAACGATATCGGAATGCAACAACGGATCTGAATGAACCCTGCTACGTAAAACTTCTGCACGTAAAAGTAGAGGTTTTAAATTCTTCTCTAAACTTGAAAAGATTATTTTCGGCATGTATCCTAATTCAACTGCGATAAAACCATACTTTGCAAACGGTAACATGAAAGTGTCTGGCAGAGTTTTAGTCTCTTCATGAAGATTCCATCCCGACTGTTTACGAATCCAAACTTTTAAACTAGCAAGAGCATCTTTATCGGACACTTCATAATGAACAAAATCGCTCGCTTGCTTATAAGCATCCAACTGTTTTTCTTCATCAGTAAACTTAGAAAACTTTTCCCAGTTGGGTTCAGGAATAAGAGTTTTGATTTTCTTAGGTGTAGGTTTTTTCTTAATCTTCGCCATATCGATACTCTTCGTTAGCGTCTACGATTGCGTCTAGCAAAGGAGAATTTCTAGTGATGAATCTTAAAGCTGCCATGTCTTTCGGCAGACAATGCCCACCGTACCCAAACTTACCATCTGGTCCTGGCACCTGTGAGTGCGACTTACCAATGCGAGGATCAAGTGCGATAGCATCGATCATACCATCGAAACCCTCAAACCCACACTCTTTATATATGCTATACATCTCGTTAAAGAAAGTGACTCGGGTTGCTAAGAAACAATTCTCCACGTACTTAGAGAATGCTGCTTGTTCTAATGACAGGTAACGAACTTCTTTCAATTCAGGCAAGACCGGTTTGAACAACTCGTCCCAGAACCGACAGTCATCGCCACCGTAGATCGCAAACGTCTGACCCATAAACTCATCTTGAGTAGACCGATGCATATTAGACGAACCAAGAAACTCGGGCGAGTATGTCAGGCGATAATGTACATCAAGAACAGAATCCATCGTACCAGACGCGATTATAGCAGTCTCGTGAATATCACTCAACCACAAAGGATCAACCGCAGACTTGATTAGAAACTTAGTGTCTGGGTTACACGAGTAGTATTTGTCTAGCACTGCGGCAACATTAGACGTGTCGCACTGACCGTCAGGACGAGCCGGTGTCGCAACACATACTACAACAGCATCAGGAGGATCGATCTGTTCATCTCGATAATAGTTAAAACCCTTTGCAGGATCATCAATAAAGACATTCTGCTCACTAGGCAGTTGTTCTAGTGCATGGTGTACTGCTTGCCCAACGGGACCATAACCCGCAACTACGATTTTCATGATAACATTCCCAAACAAAAGTTCTCCGCAACATCTTCGGCATAAGGCAGCGACTTGTCAAAACATTCCACCGTTCTGATATACCGCGACTGTTCATACAGTTCAACCGAATAACCTGATTCACTCTTCATCACGATTGCTTCTTTCTTGCCGTTCTCTGACCAATGATTAGATATCTTTTCATTGATGTTCACAGTTGTTTTATGTTCTTTCATACCAAATATCCTATTCCAATTATCTTGGAAATCATCCTTCGAGACTGACAGGGGTCTCGGTTTCGATCCTTTCCCGTTCATTCCACCACTCCGGTTTGTCGCGTTTAGTCCATTTAGCAAAATCTCGTTTTGCTTCCCAATAATAATTACGATAAGATGTTATAGAATCACCTTCTACGATACATTCAGGAAATGCTTGCATAGCTGGGGTAGGTTGTGTAAACCCGCCACCACCAATTTTTTGTGGAGGCAACATAAGATATAGTTCTAGATCAACATACGATTTATGTAGTTTACCATATCGGTACTTGAATTCATCACATAAATTTACCCACATTTCATACAACCACTCGTAGTTGTCTTGACTCTCCCGCAACCATTTATTTGACGGGTGATTGATATGGGATGCTTTATACAGCGTACTATTCATTTCACCGTCTTCTAAAAAGTATCTTGCAATTTTTCTACCGTTGATTGTTCGACCATACCATAACTCACCATCGATTACACGATGGGCAGTAGATAATAGCTGAGCGTACTCGACACACATTTTAGAGGCATGTGTATCACAATGCATTTCTGCACATGTTTTAGGGTCTTCTGAAAGATAGAACACGTTCATAATAAAATTATTTACCTTCTGTAATTACATCTGCTAAATTTTGTTCTGCTATTTGAACACGTTGATTTTCGAACTCTTCGTTCATTTTATCAGCAATGATCTCGCTCATCATTCTAGGTGTCTGCTGCATTTTAGCAGCTTGATTTCGTTGCTTACGATTTAAACCGGAAGGATGAATAGAATTAATCTGCGGTTCCTTTTTACCTTTGGGCGTTTTTTTCTGGGCGGCAATTGCTTCCGCATTATTCTCTACGATATGTTTATAGAGACCAGATAGAATACCACTTTCTACATGATTTAAACTATTATACATCTTTTTTTCTTTCTTGTCAATAATTTTCCCGACTTTGCGGAACAACTTTGCTTTTTTACCATTCATTATATTAATCTCTTTATTAAGGTGTGTATTCAACAAGTGCTATACTTGTCTTTTCGGGGCGGTTTTTAAAATTATCGGTATAAATCCATTCTTTTACCTTACGATAACCTGCTTCCTCAAATGCCTGAGTAACTTCAGGATTATTATAATTATCAGCTAATAAACAATGAATGCCTAATCTTAGACACAATTGAACATCTTGGACAACATAAGGATAGAAATGAGATCCATCTACTAAAGCAAAATCAAATTTTATGCTAATTTGATCATTCCATTCTACAATCGCATTCGCTACTTCCTGGGTTTTTCCTGATATAAATCCAAATCTATTACCATAAATTTCTTTCATGGTCTCTATCATTTGTTGCCTATCAGAAGGTGGTACATAATTGCCTTCTAATAAAGTCTTTGGGCGATACTGTTCTGGATGAGGAGATATTGACTTGATTTTTGCGTTTTTATATATCTCTAACTGATACGTAGTCGAGTGCCCCATATGAAACCCAATTTCTAAAACTTGAGTAGGATTATAGTTTTCATAGCAATATCGAAACGCATCAAAAATACTTTCGAGAGGATGCATATAACCCCACCCTAACTTTGGATATTTTAGATGATCAAGATTCATGATTCCTTTCCTCAACTGCTCCTGTCACATCCGGAAAGTGTTGTGCTAAAATATCCCAAGCAATCTTAGCAACTTCCATATGTTCTTTTTGTGTACCATGACCCATTCGCAACTCACAGTAATGTACCCATGACCGGAGAGTACCAGACATATACAATGTGGTCTCTGTCAATCCTTCGGGTAACAACGCACGTGCTTGTTCCTTGGCGATACCTGTGTTGAGTGCCATCTCATAGTAGTCTTTTGCTACCCTAGACACTTCGCTCTGCATCTCGCTGAAGACCTCTTGTGCCTTCCTCTGTCGCTCCGCATCATCATCTACTGTACTCAACTGCCTATTAGTAGGGTGTTGCTTACGTGCCTCACGATTGGTCGTAAAGGACTCTGAGACCGCATACCGTTGACTAAACTCCTGAAACGAGAAGGACCGATGCCGTAGGATCTGCCGACTGATATCACGAGTCGTGGTGATCTCCATGGTAATCGAAACCATCTCGAACGGTGACCAGTGACCCTCTTTGATCAGATACCCCAGCAACTTCTTTGCCGTCTTGGTATTGTTCTGATTATTCGGATTGCTGACACGCGCAGCATAAGCAATCAACTCAGCAGCAGATTTACAACCGGTGCTTGCGCTTGGTGTGGTCATTCCAACTAGACTAACCTTGGGTATCATGTTTGCCTTCCTTATATTCGCCGGGTACACTAAACCATGCAATCACTCTATGAAATGCGCGTTGCAATTCTGCATTGGGTTCATCATTGTCTATGCATTCAAGTTCTTCTTCTAAATATTCACGCACCAAGATATCAACATCTTCGTTCATGAATTCTGTCAATCTACTAATCATACTAATCCTGCTTGCTCCATTGTCATTTTCACAACACCTTCTTGGATCAACTTGCGTCGATTGTTCATATGTGCTGCCTGAGTTTCTTCTTTACTGCCACCGAAGTATGGTACACAATGACCTTCTTCTGCCATCACAACAGTAGCAGGTCGCCACGCATCGGTTGCAGCATCGTACACATCAAAGTCACCAAGGATACGTCCAAACTTACCCTTCTTGTCTTCGCCGCTTCGATCTACCTGTGTTTTGAGAACAGGACTTTTACCTAGCAACTCTTTCAATCTTTTCTTTGCTGCTAGACCAAACACCTTCTCAACCTTATCACGAGTTCTGCTTTCGGGTGTATCAATACCCATGATGCGTACTCGCTCCTTCTTCAACCAGATACCGAAACCTAAATCGATATCCACGTCAACTGTATCACCATCAACTACTTTTACTAACTTTGTTTTATATTCGTACATTATAATACTTCCGTCTATCAAAGGGTAGACTATTTATCATATTCCTAATGGATGAGCATCTGCTATCCATTCCTTTGCGCGATCAAAGTATTCTTTGTTCTGCTCGATGCCGATATACTTTCGATCAGTATTCGTACACGCAATACAGGTTGATCCGCTACCCATACAGTTATCTAATACGGTGTCACCCACATGAGTATATGTTTTTATAAAATACTCAATGAGTTTTACGGGTTTCTGAGTCGGATGAAACTTATTGGGATCGTCATTGTTTATGACCGGAAACGTCAGCACGTCTCTCGGATATCGCTGCGTCTGACCGCCCTTGTTACCAAGTCTCACTGGCACATGATTATAGTTACGCTTCTCGTCGGGTTCAGGCATGTTCTCACGTGGCAACACGGCATTCATGGGTTTATGACCCGTTGTCATCTGAGGATTGTAGACCGGCAACTTACGATAGAATACGAGTATGTTTTCATGACACTTCATCGGCATACGTTTTGCGTTTAGATGACCGCTAGCTTTATTCTTCTCCCAGATCCACTCGTATCGAAAATTCTTCAAGTTACTCATCGCAAGTACTTTGTCAAAAGGTGATTGTGAGGTAAGCACAATTGCACCATTCTCTTTTACAACACGATTGTACTGTTCCCACAACTCATCAAAGGGTATGATCACATCCCATGAATTCTGAGTCGTACCATATGGTAGATCGCAGAACACCATATCTACCGAATTATCCTCAATCTCATTACGCATGATCTCTATACAGTCACCATGCATTATTCTACCTTCACTCAATTCGCATTGCCTCCATCTCAATATTATCAATATCAATTGAATAAAAATCGTCAACACAACTCATACTCTCGATATTCCGAATATCATAAGGAACATCAACAACTCTTACCACATCGTTGTATTGACTATTCAGTATATGATCAATCTTTGGTTTGTTCATTGCACTGCGTTCAAGACCTTTCACAACACCGTTCTTATCAAAGATGGGTGCAACTCTTGGGTAGAACGATACAAACAATACCTTCTCTACACTACGCGCAATCTCAGGACTGAACATGACTCTTGCTGCCTCACCAATCGTTGTGTTGGTGTAGTTCTGAAAGTTCTTACCTATGGAACTGTTCATTGCCTTTGCAAGTACACAAATCTTTACATCATTTGTCTTCTTACATCTTCCCACAATATCAATCTTAAACTTCTTCTTGCGTTTGTTCTCCTTTGGTAATTGATACCCATCCTCAACTCCGATTTCAACTTCCCACTTATAGTCTTTCATATAGGGATTCATCGTAGTCAAACTGTCAATAATTGCATCGTGCAATACATCTGTACGTTTACTACTTCGTACATCTTTAAATGATTCTGCGAGAAATTTTTTAATCATGGGACTCTATCCGTGTTTATTCATTCATTATAGTGTACTGGGGGTGAATGTCAATTGAAATAAATTCATGTTGGGGGGAAAAAATTGTGTGGGGAAAATTTTTAAATAAAGTGTGCGTCATAACTATACCCCACTGGTTCCATCGATCTTGGGTCAAGGAAACGGGACTCCCAACCTCATTTCTCTACAAAAGGGGGGGGGGTCTTCCTGAACCCTACACAAAATGTGCTAAGAATATCGTACCGATACCTACTATCACACATATAATGAAACCACATATAGTTTCGAGTTCTGACTCATATAACACGCACTCACACGCTCTCTCGTGCTCTGTGGGACGTTTATATACTTTACCTACCCCATTGCCTATACCCATACTAAAACTCCTTAGAAAAATCAATATGTGACCAACCCTCACCATCAACCATCCATGCAGTACCGCACTTCTCATTCACGACGATATCACCCACAGAAACAGAATGCATACGAGTAAATTTCTGTATACAGGAACCTTCTGGTCCATATCCGTTACCAACATGAAACACGTCTTCGAGGGTATCAACACCGGTGACACGAGCGACTGAGGTGAAGTGCTCCTCCATCCAAGATTCATAGTGCTTAGATCCACCCATGAATTTTACGTCACGCTGAATTTTGATCTCAGGAAAATCTCCGAAGTCACCATCCCAACCAACAGAATTCAGATGATCTGAGGCTTCGTTACTGAGATGAAACTGGTGAATTAAGTAAGACATGGTATCTGCTCCTTCATTTGATGTAACCATTATGGCATACTATATGGAGTTTGTATAGTGAATTCTTGGAATACGTTCTATTCCTGTTATTCATGATTGAATATGTGCTAATCGCATTATAAAGAGCATTATACCGCGAATACTCTATCCTGTCAAGCCTTTTATTTCTTTGATTTCTTTCTTCGTGAGATCTCGGAATTTCCTTCGAGAAACACTCCACTGCTTCTTAGGTGTGGAAAACATAAAGGCTTCCTTTGTACCGGTCGGAATAACTCCGAGTAGGTAGGAACCTTCTGTAATGTAAGTGTGGTTGGGTGTCGTGGGTGCTTTGTCCCACACAGTGATTTCTTCGCGTATTCTCATAACATAATTCCGATTGGGGAGTGCACACAATAGCACATTCTCGGAACTGTGTCAAGCATTATTTTGGGTGTGTGGGGTTTTTATTTGGAAATAGATCGAGCACTAGACTGACCGATATGTTCTCAACACATATATACCCATATTGAGATATCCCCCACATTCTCCCACATTATCCCATAAATCGACTCAGATCAACACTATTGCTATTGATCTTCTCTGCTTTCTTCTTAGCATGATATTCACGTTGACGTTCACGTACCTTTTCAAGATTCTTAGCATAATATTCACGTTTCTTTTCACGTAACTTTTCAGCATTCTTAGCATGATATTCACGATTAGATTCACGTCTCTTTTCAGCATTCTTAGCACGATATTCACGTTCCTTTTCACGTAACTTTTCAGCATTCTTAGCACGATATTCACGTTGACGTTCACGTACCTTTTCACGGTTCTTAGCATAATATTCACGTTTCATTTCACTTACCTTTTCAGGATCAAGCGATACTCCCCCTTTCCAATTCCAATTATCTTCACCATACATAGGAGGTGGTGGAAATGATACTGTGACATTATGGTATTTGACCCAGCACTTTTCCTTACGATTGTCAAGCAATTTGTTTTCTAATTCAATCATCTCTTGTTCGGTACCCATTGCGAGTATTCTTCTACGCATATAGGAAGGAATAGAGGTTTTGGTGAATTTTTCCATTACAGTAGACGAGTGAGTGTATGAATCATCTGGGGTTCCTTTGTGGTATCCCAGATAGAACATACGGTTTTTGGTATCAAACCATAGGTAGACAAATGCGTCTTTGTTTCTCATATTCTACCCTATTTTTATTACCTTGCGATCTTCCAGATAATTTGTTGGGTTTACCAGTTCAATTTTAGTCTGTTCACCATCAACGAAATGTACATCTCGAATCTGAGGTACCGCACCTAGAATCTTGAAAGGTTTTGCAAGATCTCTCCATCCAGTAATACCAGCACATTTACTGACTGTGGTTACAGTATCTTTCCATAGATTTTCTAACTTAGTAACTGCTTCATTCATATTCATTGCTGCGTCTTTTGGATCATACTTTGCTGTAAAGAATATAAGTTCCACAGGAGCAGCAGTGGTAGATGCCTTATCAACAATATCACACCATGCTCTTTCTAAGTATGTGACGTTATCCACATTGACAATCATACGGCATTGTGTAAAGGGTGATCCGTCTTCTATGGGAATACCTGATTTTTTGAGTGCAACTATCCAATCAGAGCGATTGAGTACTCGCATTAATTCATCTCCTGAGTCATCGACAGAATTAAGAATTGCTTTTTTTGCTTTGCCTATTTCTACTGGTCCCATAGCATTTGCAATATTTAACTCATTGAACCAGTGTTCTATTGCTTCTTCTGAACGAATCAATTCATTTTTACGAATAAGATATTTTCCCGCAGAAATAATATCTGGTAATTCAGTAGAATAAGAAGGATCGTGTGCGGAATTTGCGATAAGACCATTAGTGACATTATTTCTCGTATCCGTGTCATCTTCGAATTCATAGACATAACACGGCAGATATGATTGACCAAGTGCACGAGCAGCATCGATTCTACCTCTACCTTCCTTGACAGTCCCTTTTGTCGAGATGATAGGAGGATGATATTTTGTTTTCCAACCTCTGGATGAGAATTTAGATTTAAATGCATTTACTCTTGCATCTCGTTCTGCTCCTCCATCTTTGAGGCGAATTCCTTGATTTTCACCAAGAACAAGGTGCTCGATATCTACCCAGGTGACGTATCTAAACGTGCCTTTTTGTTGAATCATTGGTTCGATGGTATATTCAGTGAGGTTGACATCTTTACCGAATACGGGGCGAATGGTATTATCAGCTTTGATTTGCATAGTTTTTTCCTTAGTTGTGTTATAAACGTTATAAGGTAGAAAAGAGTTGCTATAAGCATTTTCTCTTCTACGGTATTATATAGTGTTTTGTTTCTCACAATGTACATTGTATAGTTTATGAAACGTTTTTGTTTCTTTTCTGATATTCTTCTTCGGAGCCTGGATATTGTGTCCAACAGTATGTCGCAACCATTGCCATGAATCCTGTTGACCATAGCAATGCGTTGAGATTATACGTTGTGAACCATAGAAACAGTAATGAGGATGACATGACTGTGACCATGGCATATTTTGCTTTGGTTGGAAATATTCTTTTCTCTATGAAATTTGTGAGAAATGGTCCGAAATGCTTGTGATTATACAGATAGTCATGCATACGTTTTGAGGATTTAGAGAAACAATATGCAGAGAATACAAGGAATATTGAGAATGGAATACCGGGTGTGACAAATCCAATATATGCGAAAGCAAGGGATATCATACCGAGTGTATACCACATTGCCTTTTTCACGTTGATTTACCTTGATAGATGTTCTGTAATAGATCTTCGAACTGTTCTACCTTTTCTAGACGATTAGGCCATAGAATATAATCCTTCTCGGGATTTTGTTTTAGGTTGTTCAATAGAGGCATAATTGCATTGAATAACTGATCGAGTTGATCTTGGGTGGTTTGTGTCTGATGTATCGCAGTCTGAGTTGTTTCGAGTTCTTCTTCGGTTACCGCTGTGAATCCGAAATCAAAAAGGGAACTGCTGCTTCTTGAAGTTGTTGACATAGTCTTCCTCTAATCCTAATGATACCATTACATTTTTTGAGTTGGTGTTTTGTAACTGATTGTGACAGTATTTAGATAGTGCAAGTTGATAGGTCTGTACAATGTTTGGAAAATGATTTGCTTCTTTTGCGTCAATTTCTGAGAACCATGAGTACATATTTTCTCTACCCATGTGACATAGATTTTGAATTTCTTTGGGTTCGTCTGTTGCTCCTGCTACTACCATATGATTGGAGAATATTTCTTTTGCCCATGGTGGTAGTTCTCGTTCTCGCTTTGGATTAAATGGCGCGACTGTCTGCTTGAACTCTTCGAATGCGATTGATGGCAATAGACTACCCAGCGTGGGTGACATGTCATGAAAACATCCGGTCACCTTGTTCTTACCCACAATGACATCAAATCCGTAAATGGGCATAGGAAAATTGGGTTTGGCAAAGCATGCAACATGCATCATCCACATTTTCTTCTCTTCGCGCATATCAATCACCGAGATGTGTGCGAGGTCTACTTTGTTCGAACGATAGACTTTGTTGATGTGATTACCTGTTGATGGTAAATTGACACTATCAATCGGGAGACCACAAAACCCTTCCATCATGGTGGACATGTAACCTTCGAGTTCTATAAAATGGTCCCAAATCATGTGACTGCTATCCATGCTGTGCGTTCGTGTAATTCTTTGGAGATGGCAATATGCCACTTGAATCCTACTTTGACTTCGTGTACAAATTGCTGATAAAATGGTGCGTTATAATCTTCGACAATACGTTCTCGAATATATGCGCGTTTTTCTACGATATCATCAAACTCATATAAGGTTGAGGTGTCGGGATAGCGTTTCTTCATGATCTGCCCTCCGAACATAAACCCCATGTAGTTGAGGTAAATATGTGCGTTGATGTTTTCACAGATATTTTCGAGATACATCTTATAACCCATCGTCATCATAGGAGGCCATCCCATAGTGAGTTGCGCGGGTTCTCCTGCTCTTGCTCCATAGGGTGAATGATCCAAGAATTCCATATCTTTATCAATAGCAGACGATCTGCGAAATCCTTCGGGTACGTGTGGATCTAGTATATCGAAAATGATTCTATTGGATGCAAGGTAATAGGCACGTTCCATGTCAGTATGCTTACCCTCAAACATTTTGATGTTGAAAGGTTGTGCCTCTAACTTATCATGCAAAGATTGCGTTGCTTCTCGTATTGCGTTCTTTGTACTCATCGATGGTTTCCAATAATTGTTTGGTGTGTGTATCTCGATGCTCGACGAATACCTGTTGTCCGGGTGAACCGTTGAACGTCATCTCATCTACTGCCACTATGGTAACGAGTTGGGTAATAGGAACTCCGGTTCGTTCTTCCCACATGATAGCATATGCTGCTTCTTGCATGAAATATTGTCCGATCCAGTTTCGCTTCTTAGGTTTTCTGCTGGTTTTGAAATCGATGATGGATAATTTCCCATCGAACTCAGCAACACAGTCAACACGCCCAGCAACGCCAAGATGATCGCTGTATAACGGAAGCTCCTGTCCGAACACTGTTCCGATTCGTTCATCTAGCACATCCTTTACTGTGAGAAATGATTGTATAATATTTGGGTTGAATTCTGCTTTCAAATCTTCCATTGACGTATTGTCAATATATTTCTCGATGAATTCGTGAACGGCAGTACCTCGCCGTGATGCAATTGCAGATACTTTGTTTGCTTCCTTGTCACCTACCTTCTTACGCCATGCTGCTATTGAATCTTCGGAAAGAATCGATAGCACTGTGGTGATGGATGGGTAATTTTTACGCTCCACTGGATGCTCATACACACGACCATTTTCTGTGGTGTGTGCGATCATGTCAGTATAACCTAGATCTGTTGTTTCATGTCTAAACACTTGGTTTTACCTTTTGTATGTCCATTCCGCGTCCATCCGAGATGTCTGATTCATCTGGACGCTCTTGATGCTTACTTAAAGGTTTATTATACACCACCACTCTCATATTGTCAAGCTTTGGAATCTTGAAGTTATCGTGGTTATGGTGAAACACGAATTCGATCTTAGGAAACTCTCGGAAAATATCTCTCCACACTGGTCGCCAGTTGTTGAGTAGGCGATAGTTGTTGACTTGCGTTCGATCAGATGATAGGTACACATCAGTGATGGATCTCATATTGAAATCGAATATGGTATCAAATCCATACAGGTGAATGACATCTGGTTTGAATTTAGTTGCGGTGTAATGCACTGCCATATGACCACAGTTGAAATTGGTAGCATTGCCAGCATATTTGGGGACATGAGTATAAAACTCTTTGATGTTGGGAGCATATTTCATATAAAATGCTGCTCGTTGACCCATCCAAATGCGAGGACGTGTACCCAGAACCCACATGTACTGATCAATAGCAATCTCACCCGCAGTGAGTGCCATCATCATTTTGAAGTCTACCATACAAGTTGCATAAACTTCTTTTGCCGGTACTGCGAATGGTGGCATGTTACACAATACTTTACTGCCGATTCTAGGTTCTTCTAAATAATATGCTGCCTTGTCACCATTACCTAAAACGTGAATTTCTTTACTCATTATAAATTATCTTCTTAATTTGCATGTTGCCTTTCTCACCCGTCCAATGCATACACAGTTTATCCCAACTGTCCTCACCATCTAGTAATTGTATACGCAACCAATTGTACTTGTTCGGAAGATCTGTCATGTGCTGAATTCTTTTTAGAGGAGATTCACAAAGAATATCGTGTAGCACTTCTTGATCACCTTGCTTAGGTTTATCTATGCATGCTCTTATCCAGTCATTTAAAATAGACGGTTCACCTCGCATTGCAATGACACCTGAGTTGTGCCATTTTTCACCACGGCGTTTTGACCATGGTTTGTCTTCGACCATACCAATCTTGTTGTCTTCGATTAAATCAAATATACCAGATAGATCACCGAGAACATGTATGTCAGTATCTAACCACACTTTCTCGTGACTATCGACAATTTTCATGGTACGTGGTTTCAAGAACCATCCATTAACTTTCTGTCTTGGCACATCAATAACGTCAACAAACTCACTCACCTGATATGCCCATGCTCTTGTTTCTTTGGTCATGCCAAAATCAGCAAGGATGATAGGAGTCTTATTATGTTTGACATAGTTTTTTAAAAACCATTGCAATTGCCACTCAGTGTTGGAATCACATCCTGTGACAAATACTCTATCGTACTTGTAGGATTGCATACTCGTCACTCCAATTGTGTTTTGCTCTACACCCAACGTCACGTTGAATCGTGGTGAAATTATCTCGTGCCTCTACTGGCCATGGGTAATATTCATACAAGAAAGTAAAATGATTGTTGTGTATGAACACATCAGTTGGACCAGCAAGCGAACTTTCGGTTGCAGCGTGTATGAATTGTTCTGCTGCTGCGGGTTGAATCATATAAGCATGAGCACCGGGAAAATACTGTTTTGATGTTAGAGGATTTAAACCAAGACTTTTAGGTTGTTCCCATTTACCATAACTAGGTTTACCTAAATTGATACATCCTCTATATCTCATATCCAACGGTATATGACCAATTGCTACCGCATCATGCTCTAATATAATTATCTCTTCATTCATGATAACACAGTGTTCCCATAAACGAAAATGAGACATAAACGCAGACATACAATTTTTAGTGTATGACCCACCTTGCTCATTGAAATATCGAGGGTGGATACCTTTTAATGCAAACATTTTGACGATGTCGTCTTTTGGGGTCGTTGCTTTCCATTTCTCAACCTGAATTGCAGGATTGGTTCTACTGAACGATTTGATACATCTATCCGCTGCTGCTACCGAGGCAGGTAGATCTGCTATTGTTATTACAAATGCTCTCATTTTGTCGTGGTCGAGATTGTTTTCTGTATAGTGGTAGCATAATGACTCAGACATCCAAGCATACGTGGCATCAGTTGATTACACATAATGGCATCATTTGGCCATGCTCCAAAATGACGTACTAGTTCAATCAGAGTTCTTGCTCCTATTGGTGTTATATAGTATGCTGAATTACCAGGAAGTCCTTGCGGCGTTTGTTTGTTATTATCGACATAAGGGCATGGCACAATATTAGTATCTCGTTGCAGCATCTCATGATACACACCAGATAATCGAGTTGCACCTCTCGGATCATTCAGCGATACGATATTAAATTTGCCATCAATATCTAACTCGTTTAGATCTAGGTGTCTGGTGAATAGAGCATCGTGCTCAAATATCATGAAGGGTTCTTCTGTCTCTGCACATTTATACCACAACAACCAATGCGATAAGAAACATGCCATGCGTTTCTTAGGGTCAGCAGTTTCATATGCAGTTTTATACAATCCGCTTTGCATATCGAGATGTCCCTCAGTCCAAGGGTAGTTCCATTTGAGACCACGATTGAAAAACCCAGACACTACATCTTTTGGTTCTGCTGCTTTAAATTTTTCGATAGTAAATTCGTTTTTGTAATGATTAGAACTGTCGATCAACCTATCTGCTGCTTCGAACGACTCTTTGTTATCTGATAATGTGATTACTTTTGCTTTCATAATGTATGACTTAGGTTGAGGTTTTTAGTATTGAATTTCACAGGTGATGGCGTTATATAATCAATATTTACGTTATATGAGTTAATAAAAAAATCTGATTGATCTACACCTAATGTGTATGCTGCTTCTAATAATTTCTTTGCACCGGATGGAGTGACAGCATAAGCAGCAGTTCCGGGTATCATATTATATCCTTGCCACTCATTATCTTTATAATATTGCAAAGGATAATCTCGTGGTAATTGTGTTGGGACGAAAGATGGAGGAGGTGTGTAATTGGCACAACCAGTAATAGTTCCTAATATCGATGGCGTCTTAAAAGCATATTCTATATTTAAAATACATATATCTCTGAACAGTGCTTGTATCGGAGGAGCAATAGCGATAGCATCTTGTTCTATAAAAGCAATTGTCTCGTTTAACTCTATACACCTGTTCCATAATCGATAATGGTTCGTGAGGCAAGATTTTTTGATGAGGTAGACCCTATCTCCTCTTTCCTTCATTGACAATAATCGTCCATTTCTTATCACTTTCACATCAAACTCAGTATCATCAAGAGTTTCTGGGGTAACACCTTCAACTATCGAGGCATCCCAGCTTTGTTTTCTGAAAGAAGCAAGACTTTCTTCTGCTTGTTTTTCACTCGGTCCGTGACCTTTTACGTAGTGAATAAATGCTTTCATGAATTATTTTCCATAGTCTGTCTGCCTTAAATATTTTTCAATTTGTGCGCCACCATAGTAGCATTCATGTGTGTCACCGTATGGTTGTGATAGAATCTGATAGAAACCTCTCTCTGCTCCTAACACACTTTTCTTAGCATGTAAATCTTTCAGTCTCTCACTGTTCCACAATCCCCTTGGGTGTAATATAAGAGGATCCATAATATAACCGCCCCAGTCATTACTAACACCGGGAGTAGGGGCATGTCTGTTAGGCCATATCTTTGGAATTTGTGATAAAACATCTAAGGATTTGTGTCTTGATGTCCTCACACCAAACCCAATTGCTATATTATTTTCGTAACTCCGAACAAGCAAGGATTTTAGATCTGCTATGGTGCTTAGGCGTGTATCGTATCGCATACGGACAATCATGTCATACACACTGGGAATATCGTTTAATAACATATCGTGAGCAAAAATCTGTTTAGACTGATGACTCATTCTCTCACGTAATCCGAGATCTGTTTTAATTCTATCTCGTAACATCCATGTTTTGTGTACTGGTGGCATGATGTGTTCTGGTACATCAGCAAGAGGATGGTATTGTATTGACGGCTCAGGATGCGTATAATATGTGTCAGTATATTTTTTAACATGCTGTGTTTGCCCGAAATATGTCGCATAAAAAACATCAGCATCGAAATGTGTCTTTGCTATTTCGACATTCTTTATTGTATCGCCTCTCGGAATACCAGATATACAAATTGCTGTTTTCATATTAATACCTGAAAAAGAACGTCTTTAAATTGATGTTGTGATGGTACATGTAGTCACGTAAAACTGCTTCTATACCAATGTCACTTAATTTCATTCTACCTTTGGGTATGTTTAGCATTTTGTCTGGTGTTTCTGGTATATAATTAGGCAGATCAAAATACTTGTCTGCTGTTGGTTTATCCATACCTAATATCTGATCGTTACATATTACGTCTGGCCAAAATAATCTTGAAGCATGATGTTCTTTTTCAGGTACGTGTATAGTGTTAGGTTCTATATCCTGCAAAGGGAATCTTGAATAATTATAATCATTACGTATCTTATATATTATTTCATTAGAAGTTGGTGTAATACTATTATAACAGTGTGCAAGGTGTCTCCATTGAAGATAGTATCTTGGGTACTTATCCTCATGCTTATACCATGAGTTTACGTCATTGAATATATTATATACTATTTCGGTTGGTGTGTCAAACCATGTATATTCAAAAGGTAATACTCCCCAATGCTCATATCCAGACACATATATTTTTGCATCAGTGAGACGTTGCAATTCAGCAATAGAATTCCATGTTACTATATTGCCACGTTTTTGACCACCCAATACAAAAATCATTTTTCCCTATCAAACACCATAAATGTCTTCATGCTATCACCCATAATATTTTCCTGATATATCACTTTGCTTGATGGGAGTAATTCTTCGGGTACACATTTGTACCCGTAACAACCGTTTGGTTTTGGCCAAAAGGAATATCCTTCGGGTGGAACCTGTCCTGAGTCTGGTTTGTAACCAATACGATCACTTGGATCGCGTTTATTATACATTTCTCTCTTGGTTCGGTTGGGGTATCCTCGATTGGTGGTGGAATGCATGTATATCACATAGCGAAAGTTCTCGAACACCTGATCAAAGAAACTAGTAATTGCTTCATCATACCAATGTATCAAAACATCCTTAACAATGATAGCATCTGCGGGTTCTGGTATATCACCTAAAATTGCTTGCTCAAATCGCATTTCGGGATAATTCTTTTCTAGTTCTTTTAATGCAATATGGTTTGCTTCGTAACCAACATATTGTATGCCTGTGGTTGACCAGTCAATATTGCCCTTATACGATTGTAAGTTACCACATCCAAGATCAACTACTTTATTTACATTCAACAATTGCAAATGTTTAATTAATGCTTTACAGTATGCCGCATTGTTGTTAGGGTAACTTCCGCTGCCGCATGCTTTTTCAAATGCTAATTTATCATACCACGCACCAATGCCTGACTCGTATCCTGTTTCCATATTATAACCTTATTTTTTTGCTCTTACCCATATCCAATTTGCGTGGTTATCACCTGGTCCAACGGGTCTTATATCATATGATACATCAGTAAACCCAATATCAGAAAGATCTTGTATCAAATCCGATATATTCGTGATACTCACATCGTTCGCGCCATTAGTATTATCGATATCAGTGTAGTTTACATGGTACCGGTGCCAAGTCTTTCCCTTGGGTTTTCCGCCGTATCCCATTTGAAAACAAAAATAACCATCATCTTTTAGCACACGATATATTTCGCTCATAATGTTGTAACGAACCTCGTGCACACAGCAGTGTTGTAAACAAATAACACTGTACACAACATCATAAAGTTTATCTACTGCTGAAATATTATCTCCCAAGCAATCGTAATAATAAACGGGAGGAGGTATAATTATACCAGTTTTTTTCTGAAAATCATCGATGTTAAGTTTACACGCTGTGCTGTTATGTGGGGCAATATCAATCCAATCAATTCGAGCAAATCTATTACTAAATTGTATTATACTTCTTCCTGGTCCAGCACCATAATCTAATGCTATCTTATCATAGGTCCAAATATCTTTAAACAAATACTCATCATAATCTTTCCACGCATTATGTGCATCATAACTACCGACGACTTTATTCCGATTATGCGGTGACCATTGTAAGGACAAACGCTGCTGCAACTGACGAATCGTTTCGAGATATTGTTTAGTGGTGTTATAATTAATTTCATCTTTAAGCTGCAAATATAAATTATCGTTTGCTATTTCACCTGTAATAATGAAAGGATCATCAGTTAGAATAAACTTCTTGGTTAAGTATTTTTTTGCCCACTTAGCAGTGTTTCGAGCAACTACTTGTTGAGTCAATTCATTATATCCCGGACCACCAAACTGGTGGAAAGGCATAACTTCTAACTCTTCATCTAAATCTACTAATCTATTAAGTGCGTTGTGGTGATCACTCTCATACGTTGTTTTGTAGTCATTAAAATAATCTACTGATGTATCGATTTCATATGTTTCAAACATATCATGATACGATTCAAATATAGGACATGCTTCAAGGGTGAAGCGAATTATTTTTGCAAAATTACTATCATATTTACTATGGTTAATAATTTCATTATTATCTGCTTTAACAATAACTTCTATCGTATCATTTAATATTATTTCGTAATGCATACTTTGGATCCTCGTTCATGTGCCTAGCAACAAAAACATCAGACGATTCGAACATATAAATATTAGTGTCTAATGGTGACAAATATTTCAATGCTTGTCCCCACCCCCATTCTGCTGCAACAATATTGCCGCGAGCGTTAACATCTAAAACTAACTGTGCATTCATTGCGGTTCTATTAAAAAATATAACTAGATCTGGCAAGTAATAATCAGACATAGAGTCATCATGAAAACGATGTTGTACCGCAAAATGTCGAGTGCCTATTTTTCCTGCGGGTTTGGGCGATTCGAAACCAAATAAGTTTCTAGGTTTTCTCTTAACATTCTCATTATAATAATCCCAGTCAGTATATTGGTTATCTAAAATTAAATCCCAACGTGTTCTGACATAAGAATCGTATAATTTAGGCACACGTTTTTCAATTTCATCAATCAATAAAGCGGTACCAACAATTTGATTGTGTTTATGTATAACATAGGGATCAGTCGAATATTTATCACCAAAAATAAACCACTGTAATGGTCTGTAATTAGGATTGAAAGATTGATCTGGAATATCTGAATGTTTTTTACCGTAATTAATAAACGAGTTATACGGAATAGGTTCAGGATACAGGTAACACGGACCTTCTATTTGGTTTTCATGAAAATACGTTTTCCACTCTTTATTATTTTCCCACGTTTGAAAATAATAATCATACTTATCTTTGGGAAAACATCTAAGCAAACCTTGATATGTTTCAGTGTGTGTAATGTTACTATTACGTACTGGTCTACCTGTTATTAATAAAGCACTCTTACTCACTGCTCATCCTTTGTTTTCTATGTAATGAAGCAAGTCTTCGGGGGTTCCCAAACCCCACATAGATTTTGCTTCATGTGTCCGGATAGTTTTACCATCTTCAATTGCCTGATTGAATACAGGACACACATAAAACTCATTATTGACGCGGATGTCTTTCTCGATCATCTGCTCTGCATATCTAACAAAGTCTGCCCCATGCTTCCAGTAGTAATAACCTACTGTTGCATTATCGCTGATAGGATTTTTCTCTGCTACTTCAAGGACGTTACCGAACTCATCTAGTTTGGCAAACGACCACTTAGGATGTGTTGCTTTGAAAGTGACAATACCACCGTCTGCTGACGTTTCCTGCATGTCATACATAAACTGAACAGGATCCCAATCTACCCATTGATCACTGTTAGCAAAGAACAGTGGTGCATCGTTGTTGATAATATCTTTTGCTAATAGTGTAGTACATGCCGCACCTTCTGTGATACAGTCAACCTCTACGATTGTAGTGTTGGGACCAGCAATCAACGGTAGCATGTTGTCGAGGTGGAATTGTTCTCGATGTTCTTTCTGCACAATGAATATAAAATTAGCATCCAATCCTAAGTTTTCTACTACCACCTGTATCATGGGTTTACCCTGAACATCGATCAAGGGTTTAGGAAAAGTATACCCGGCTGCAGCAAATCTTGATCCTGCTCCTGCCATAGGAATTACAACATTTAACTTAGGATCTTTCCAAGAATTTTTAATTATCTCTGCTTCTAATTTAGGCATAATGTTTTCCTTTGTCACGTCCATAGTATTCACTACTCTTATATATGCCGCGCTTGAACGTGCTGCTGCTAGTAACCCAGGCGGAGAGTCTTCAACGATGACTGTCTCTTCTGGTAGACAGTTCATCATGCTCATTGCTTTCCAGTAGATCTCGGGGTGTGGTTTGGAGTTCTTCACATCTTCATTGGATAGGATGACTGAGCAATACTCTATCAACCCACTCTTGGCAAGTGCTGTCAATACAGTTCTACGTATACTATTAGAACATACTCCTATCATATAACCATTATCTTCTAAGTACTGGAACAGTTCGAGTGCATGAGTGTTGATAGGGAGATCGTGCATCATCTCCACAGTACGTTTTTGTTTATGATTGAATATGTTTTCATGTTCTGAAACAGGCAACCCTTTTCTCTCGGTGAGCATGTTCAGTTTCTCGTATGTTTTTCTACCATCGTAAAGGTTACGATGTTCATCAGGTGTGATAGCATATTCACCTAGTGCTTCATTAAGAGAAGTATAATGTATTTCTTTGGCATCCACAAGAACACCATCGAGATCGAACAGTATTAATTTAATCATATCATTTGCATAAGACTACTAAGATCTTCTCCACGGTGAGGTAACTTGTCTTTTAAGAAAAAATGAACGAACTCACATTCACTGATTTTTGTATTAGCAGTAAACAACCCGTTGTATTTCCAATCAAGTTTCTTGAAAGGTATACGATCTTTCTTGATCCACCAATTCAAAAGCGTCTGATCTGTGCTCCACTTCCAAGCACCTACACCATCGATGAACCTTTTAAACTCATAACGATTCAAGAACTGTTTAGGTGTTTGTTCTCTCAAATAAGGCAGCAAGTTCTTATTAAACAACATGACACCCATGTTATGATAGTCAGCACCTTTACTATTCCAATCCCAATTAACATCTGTCAATGTGGTGTATTGCATGCGAGCATAGTTTATGATTTTGTTTGTGTATGCGGAGGTTAGTGGCATATCTCTTTCTGTTGCTGCCATAAAAGCAACGTTATCTGTTAACTGGTCAAAAAGATTACTAGAATTTGGACGGATAAAAATATCTGCATCGATGACTGCAATCTCATCATACTCACCAAGATGCTTGAAAGCATTCTCTTTCTCATAAATGGGTAAAAACCCACCGTGATCTTTGAACGAAGCATTGCTTCGATTAGTCATGAAAGGATCCGGTGATATACGCACCAATGGTTGTGTCTGAACGAAATGATCTATACCGTGTTGTTTACAATATTCTTTAACGCTCTCTATACAAAAATCATATAGTTTCGAGTTAGCATTTTTACCAAGTTTTACTTGATATATTAATCTTTTCACCCTACGTGTGCCTCACCTTCCATATGCCGTATTACTGCTGCCACACCATCAATGTTCATGTGAGGTCTCTTTGTCGAATAACATAAACACTGCCACCAACCCCATTCCGCAGGTAATAACATTTTAGTGTTGAACCAATGATCTACAATATTGGTATTAATAGCTTCTGGTTTAAACATGATTACACTGTCATAAACCTTCTGATGCCATTCGGGATTACTGTCTACCGCTTCTTCTATTTTGTAATGCCCTGTTTCCATAGTTTTACGAGTTACAGACCAATCAGTCCCGCCATCATGTCTTGTATGAAATCCTACCACAATGTCCTCATTGTATGCCTTCTGAATATATTTTTCAAAATCAAAATTATATGAAAGCAGAACGTCCCAACGAATTCGAATAAACAGATCCGGTTTCCGTGATTCGGGTATGGATTTTATCAGTTTACATGTAGAGACCTGCTGTAATGCTCGCGTTACATGTCCTGGTTGTGGCCATTTCTCAATGTTTGTATTTTTACCTGCATGTTTTTTTAATTGTATATCCCATCCCGGAGTATCAACAAACTTCGGCGCAGGTTTATATGGGTTATATGTGTGAGGCATCTCTGAGTAAATGGTATACTGTTTAGCATGACTCAACACATCGTTAGTAGGAACGAGAATTTGTCTCATCGATGCTCTATTCCAAGTATGATACCGAGTAATTACATCATGTTTCGTACTGCTACCAAAATGATGCGATATCCTGTATAAAGCATCAGATAAATGACGCCAATTCCCATTAGAAGGGAACTGACCTGTTACCAACACATCTATTTTCATCTATAATCCTCCAAAGAAAATTCTGTTCCATGCATCTTCATCAAATCTCTTTCATGATTAGTATACACTAGAACCTCTGTATCATCAACTAGAAAATCGCAATCACCACAATAGCTAGTATAGTTACCAGATCGATGAGACTCACGGAGTGCTTCGTAGAGTTCTCCTTCGACGATTTCTTGGATGGTGTTTTCGCTGGTGTGTCCGAGGACTGCTTCTTCGTCTCTACCGAGGACTTGGCAACACGGGTGAACAGCACCTCTTTGACCATCAAGACCACCAGCACGAATAACGACATCAGGGCTAAAAGGTCGCCCACAGGTTTTTACCGCGCCCTTGCGTTGATTAGCACCAACGTCATAGGCACCAGACCAATTGTGCATCTTCCAGATCTCGGTCTTGACATCCAGTGCTTTGACAATTTGTTTGTAGTGTTCGAGTTCATGGTCTATGTTGTCGTTATCGGTTATGAGGTGATACGTAGCAACAACACAATCAGATTTACTATCGATGACATACTCACGCATGGACTTGACCTTGTCCCATGTGCTCATAAATGTACCACCGATACGATTATACATCCACTTATCGTATTGTTTCCAATCATAACCAATCCATGAGAATCGATAGAAGTCTAACCCAGCGTCAACACAGTCTTTCATGAACTGCCCTTCCATACGATAACCATTAGAGAAGATAAACGCCTTTGCATTATACTTCTTCACGATCTCAATGTATTTAGGTAGATTGCGGTTGAGTGTTGCTTCACCCGAACCATCGAGGTTGACAACACGAAGACCATGCTGTGCACAGTCTGCCACGTTATCCTCAAACTCTTTGAGTGTCATCTTTTTAAGAAAGTCTTTGTGTCTACCGCCAGTGCGTGTGTCTTGGGGGCACATGCTACACGAGTAGTTACAACCACCGTTGACTTCAATTACTGCTCTATCAATTTTCAATTATATGATCCACTTTGCTTATGTACTTTGTTATAATATTTTCTAATCTAACAATGTTAGTATCTAGGGACTTAACAAAGTTTAATAAATCATATCTTCTAGTTTTATCAATTTTAGGAGAAAAAAAACATAATGCTTGCGGGTTATGGGATGTCACTATCATGTTATTACCAGTAATGACGGTTCGTTTATATAACATTCTTGCAAAATAATGCCACATACCATCATAACCAAAAAGTAATTCGGATCTTTGCATGTGCCAAAGAGATTCTCTAATAGGAGTTCTATAATCTATTTCTGTTACTGACCAACCTTGATTTAATAATGACTGAACGACTTGATCCCAATGTTTATTTGTATAGGTACTTTTCCAAGCAGGAGGAGCAACAGCATTAAATTTGAAACGCCAAATAGTAATTTTTTTAGGTATTACAGGTACATTCATAATGTGTGGTTTAAACTTCCAAGTGTTTAAACCTTTCGGCATAGTTAACTTACCTTTTTCTCCAATCTGTTTTTTTGAAGGTGTCGATAAGTTAAGAAGCATTTCTCCACGAAACAAATTATCAACATCGAAATCAAACACATGTTCATATGTGACTAATTCATTTTTATAACATATAGAATGAACATAATCTATTTTTTCAAAAATAGATTCAGGATCTTCAAAATGATGCTCGTACTGTTGATCGTGATTCCAATAAAAAATAATATTAAGTTTAGTGTTTAATAAATTTGCAATATAAAAAACAGTACACATTGTGAACATGAAATCACCCGTTCCGGGAGTTCCTCTCACCAATATATTATTATCACGTAAAACCCATTTCTTTGCAAGGTAGGGGTCTTTAAATATAAGTTCTTTTAAATGGGGGTTCCCCAGTAGCACCAGCGATTCTCATTATATTATACAGAAGCGTTATACTTTTCTGATATTTTGGATTTTACGTAAGATCGTGTAAAAGATTGATTTTCAACCTGTCTAGTAGATTTCTTTTCTGATCTATATTTGTCTTTTGTTCTTTTTTTGTTCTTAGGATCGAACTTGCCATACTTAGCCATGATATTACTTACCTTGCCCTCTATATTTTTTGTAGTTTGCTTTCTTCTTCTTATTCATAGAAGAAGTATTGATATGTCCATTGCCAATGGACGTTCCCTTTGGTTTGTGTTCTACTTTATTAGAACCTGATGACAATGCCTTTGCCATCAGATACTCTCCAACCTAACCATCAAACGTTCAGCACGATTGGTCACTTGCTTGTGCCATCGTGAGTCACGCCCTTCAACTGCTGCTTCCTTCCAATCATTAGCAAGGAGTGCTGCATTGAATTTCTTGAACTTAGACAACCGAGGTCTGCCCATGTTGAACATCATGTTGACCACGACCTGCTTGACGGTCTCGGGAAACTCTTCAAAGACCCCTT
>Ga0206129_10000213_pt1 | contig 98786 bp, 69 predicted proteins | sample Helgoland_Spring_8_FD_148616 | JGI IMG/M metagenome (GOLD analysis project Ga0206129, IMG submission 148616) | Pelagic subsurface seawater microbial communities from Kabeltonne, Helgoland, North Sea - Helgoland_Spring_Bloom_20160502_2 | ecosystem: Environmental > Aquatic > Marine > Epipelagic ... | reverse complement strand
TATAGAAGGTGTTAATACTGACTTGCTATATGATGCGCGTCGTCAGGCAGTTCTGAATAGCTTTGGGTATGAATTGCCAGAAAAGACACAGGCCACAACAGAATAATTAAAAGACCAATAGGTGCTAGGTACAGAGATACTGTATATCCACAGCATACATCTACTATGCGCATAGTATTTATGTGGTGTATGTTGAAGGTCTAGACTTTCATAGTGTCTGGACCTAACCCATCAGTACTGAGCACTCAGAACAAGTTATAAAATACAAACCCGAATTATGGGTTGTTCTCTCATTAGCTTATAAGAAAGAATAATTAACAGTGAGTTGAGGGACTATTATATTGAGGTCAAATAATTATAAATATGAAGTATAAGCATAATGAAATACAGTTCTGAATAAAAGTAATCGTAACCCATAAACTTTTTATTGCGAAGGTTTCTGGAGAGGCGGAAATCAATGAAACAATTCTTTTATGATTTAGTATTTCTGTCGTATCGGATAAAATGAACTTAACCATATAAGATACTAATTTAATTATAGATTTTGTAAATCAATCTCCGCCATAAATAATTCATGAAGCTGAGATGAGACACCAGTATAGACATTTTTTTGTTTTAAATGGGTTAAGCAAGGCTATCCAACTTTTGCAGACTGGCATTTTAGCTAAAATCGGTCTCTGAACGCCCACATTTCTTTTTAACCGCCCTTCCTCAAAATTTAGAATCATAAAAATTAATTATTTTCAGTGATTTAGGGGATTATATTGCGCTAAATATGAGGCAGGTTCGAACGCTATCGAAAAGGTCAGAAATACTCGAAGGCGCCGTGTTTGTGCGGAGTGGTACTCAAGCGTATCACTATTCTTTTACTGCGACGGTTGATAGCCAGATCGTTAAATTAAATCAGACGGGCTGTTAAGAGGCATACGCTTTACGACAGTTCATTTGAGTTTACTGGAAGTAAAAATTTACACTAAGCATCCCCTTAGGGTTTGAAAGCGCACAAAATTTTTTGGTTAAGGCTCACTGCAACCTAAACTGCAATAATTCCAATGCTGTATCGTGAAATTTTCAGCGTGAATCTGGGCTAAATAGCAACCCACTTTTGTTTTTTCCCATTTATCTACACAACAGGCCAACCTAGTTTTAATTAAGGGTTGTTAGAAAATTAAAAAATGATATTATTTTATTAATTAGTCTTATAAGGGAATTCGCGCATGTCGGCAACATCTACAAATGATATTGAAATTTCAAGCTCTGACAACTCAGAGCCAGCCAATGAAATTATAAATAATGCAACTAAGTGGTCAGCTGCAGCGGCAGTGGTACCAGTTCCTTATCTTGATTTAATCGCTCTAGGTGCTGTTCAGTTAAATATGGTTCGAGATCTTGGTAAATTGTACGGTCAGTATACAACCGATAAAGTGATTAAAAGTGCTATTGGTGCATTGCTTGGAACGCTTGGCCCAGCAGTTGTAAGTGCGGGTATTCTTGGATCATCCCTTAAACTAATACCGGTAAGTGGGACGCTCTTAGGTAGTGCTGGAATGGCAGCGGGGGGCAGTGCTGCAACCTACGCAATTGGCAAAGTCTTTTTGTCACATTTTGAAAAAGGTGGTTCCATAGATGATTTAGATGCGGATGCTAAAGCGGATGAGATGAAAGAGGCTGTTGAAATAGCAAAGAAAAAATAGCCAATAATTATACGCTCAAAGGTCTTTCACATATGACACCACTTTTTTTGGTAAGTTACGTCGCATTATGTCTTGTCGTTGGGTATGGTGGCCGAAATTGGCGCATTGGTTTTTTTGGCTGCTTTATTCTGTCTGTTATTTTAACACCCCTGATTGTTGGTATTGCTGTGCTTATGTCCACACCCCGAAACATAAGTTGACGCCATAGAACTCGTCTGCTGACTGCGTGGAAAGTTATAATGAACGAAAAAGTTGCTGGTGATGCGATGCTTCACTTTTTGTCTCGGTCGGGCGCAAAAAGTGTAGGTAGGTGGCCGTTAACACTGCCAAAGTTATCTGAAGAAATACCATTGGGATTATGGTTTTCTATTGTTTTATTATCAGCGGCAAGCGGTACAACTGTAATGTTCTTGCTGAATACAGAAGCGCAACAGATCGAAGACCATAATTACTCAAAATTACTCGCTGTGTTATTTTTTGCAATGTTGGTCATCTACCGAACTGCACAAAATTTATTGATCAGTCGCGCGGCAAAAGCGGTCGAGACCGGATTGAATTTGATGCGTAATAAGATCACCTCCAGAGTTATGGGGTTATCCTTACGTGATATTGAAGACTTGAATGCTAAACGGGTCATTGACGAACTCTCTGCTCACTACGGCGCCATTAGTCAGGCAGCGGTGCCGCTTATTTCAGGCGTAGAAAGTATAGTTTTACTGCTGTTTATGTCGATTTACCTTGTTGTGTTATCCCCAGCGGCAGGCTTGTTGAGTGCAATCATAGTTGTGATTACGGTATTTGGTTACCTCAACATTAACAGAGAAATGACTAAATCACTGGACAGTACATCCAAAATTGAAGAACGTCATCGCCGATATGCTGAGGGTGTAATTTATGGTGCAAAAGAACTCCGCTTGAATAACAAGAAAAGTGTAGAATTCGAGTCAGACATGAGTGACGCGTCACACATGTTGGGAGAAAGCCGTTCCTTATCGGCCAAATTGTTTGCAAGGCTTATTTCGACTGGCAGTAGTATGGCATATCTAATGGCTGGAGGTGTGGTTTTTATCCTTCCAATTGTGTCGAGCTCAACGCAGGATGACATTGGGCGAATTGTAATGGCAGTTCTATTTTTGCTTAGCCCTATTGGTGCTTTGGTGAATGGCGTCCCAAACTACTCTATTGCAAAGTTTAGGCTCGCCGAAATTAATAAATTCGAGACTGATCTCGACCGTTGTCTTGAAAAGCAGGCCACTGAAGTCGCATTTACAGAAAAGGAATTTGATACGTTGAGCCTTGATGGTGTTGGCTATGCGCACAATGCCGATGCGTCCGAAAAATCATTTGCTATCAGCGGTTTGAGTATGGATATTAAACGCGGCGATATTGTATTCATCACAGGGGGAAACGGATCGGGCAAAACCACAGCATTACGGACGCTTACAGGACTTTATCCGCATAGTGAGGGAAAAATCGTCTTAAACGGCCAAATCGTATCAAAAATGCCTTCACAAGAATACCGTAATGTTTTTGCTAGTGTATTTGCGGATTTTTACATTTTTCCTAAACCCTACACTTTGGGGGAGGAAGGGCGTGAGAAGCTGCGTGAGTGGCTAAAATTTTTTGAGATAGAGGAGAAACTGTCGGACAAACTGACTGAACTGCACCCAGAGCGTCTTTCAACTGGTCAACGTAAACGTCTGGCTTTAGCTTTGGCATTGGCGGAGGAACGCCCTGTTTTAATACTTGATGAATGGGCGGCTGATCAAGATCCAGAAACCCGTGAACGTTTTTATCATGAACTATTACCATATTTGAAAACGAGAGGTATAACCATCATTGCCGTGACACACGACGATAAGTATTTTAATTGTGCAGACCGCCGCTACCACATGACTGAAGGTCAAATTGAAGCGAACACAGTATGAAAAATTCAAAACCGTCTGCCTTTATCTTTTATATTCGGCGTTTCAGTGCTGCCCTGAGTTTTATCTTTTTAGTAGTTGTTTTTCTGATAATTATTTTTTGGAATTCTGTGGTTCGAATTACCCCTGTTGGCCACGTCAGTGTTAGGTGGAACCTCTTTTCAATGGAAATGGGCGAAAACTCGCATGGTCCAATACCTGAAGGGATAACACTGATCTGGCCATGGGATCAATTTTTCGTCTACGATATCCGTCTTCGAGCTGAGAATAAGACATATCAAGTTGTGTCAAAAGATGGCCTGCATTTTGATATCGAACTTACTTTTCGGTGGGCTGCTGTTGAGGAAAATATTGTCGAGCTCAATGATCGTGTTGGCCCAAACTACGTTGAAACATTGCTAGTTCCAGAGATCGGTTCCGTGGCTCGCCAAGTCATTGCTCGATATACCTCAGAGGCGTTGATCACCGAGGACCGTGCCCTTGTTGAACAACAGATATATGATGAAATCACTTCACCTAAAATACCAAACGGTATCTCTGGGCGTGATTCAATTAAACCTAGTGAAGCACGTCTTTCCCTGATAAATGAAATTAAAGGAGTTGGCGAAACAAACTTAGTTGTTTTAACAGACACTTTGATCCGAGAAGTTGAATTCCCCGCTGAAATCAGGAAAGCAATCGAAAATAAGCTTGCGCAGGCACAAGTTGTTGGCGAATACGCCTTTCGAGTGGAGCGCGAAAAACTAGAAAGCCAAAGGAAGAAAATTGAAGCGGATGGCATACGCAATTTTCAAGAAACTATTGCTCCAGCGATTTCTGAAAGTTACCTGAAATGGCGCGGTATTGAAGCGACAGTTAGATTAGCCGAATCTAATAATTCGAAAATTGTAATTTTTGGCAATAGCGATGATGGTCTTCCTGTCATTCTAGACATGGAAAACCCGCTGCCCGATGCTTTGCCTAAGTCTCCTGATCACCATTTGCGAAATGCAGACCAAAATAATTCATCTATAGGGCCTAAATCCGCTTCCCCAAGAAGCCCTTGAGTTGCAGGATTACACTAGCCATGCTTGCAGTCACCAGTTTCACAAATACTTTTTAGCCGCATTAGGCTAACCATAAAGCCGTGACTACTCCTGATTGAACATTTTAATCAGATTTAGAAGTAAACAGCTAATCTTAACTGGCAGATAGCATAGTGTGAACGACAGCCATTTGTTGGCTTGGTATGTGGCTAATTGTGCGAGCATTTAAAAACGCGTCAAAGGCTTGGAAAGTTTATAAGGGTAGGTGAAAAGCGGCGACATTTATATTCAGGTAGCCCATGAGAAAACGGTTATAATGCATGCTTCAATAGTAAATTGCGTTAGGAGTTCCTTATGGTGGAATGGCTCAACAGCATTAAACGAGCTTAATTAGTCTTAAATGTTTTCCTCTGGTAAAAACCCAGATCAGGCCTAATTATATAGTGGGCGTGCGATCACCCGTCTTGAGAATCTTTTGAGAAAAAGCTTAAATTAGTTTTGCTGAAAGAAGAGGTTAAACAGCCGTTCTGAATGAGACCGGCGGGCCTGACGACAGCGCCTAGGGAATACGCATATTATCACGTCCCATCACTTTGCCTAAAGTACATCAGAACAACATAAAAAGCACTTAGAATTTGGAGATCAGGCTGATATTCATTCTTGCTGTCTTAGCCAAATCGCCGTCGCTCGCAATAATTCCCGCGCTCCAGATCGCGCCAGAACGTGTGGTATATTTTGCGCCTGCGCCAAACTGGACTTCCAAGCCATCTGCCGAACGGGAGCTCAGGGTTCCTTCGTTCCCTGGCCCGGTGTAGCGTGTGTCTGAACTGTTAAGATCAGCGTGATACAGAAGGTCTGCGCTGACCCAGGGCGACAGCGCTAGTGCTTGCAATTTGCGTTCTGACTTGACGCCAAGTCCAAGACGCAGACGATTGTAGCTACGTTTATCAAAGTCCATTGCGACGCCAGGTGAAGTGGTTTCACTAAAACCATCCTCGTTCACGTGGGAATAGGCCAGGCTCGACCGCCAACTGGTCTGCCAGTCGCTATCATGCGCTAAGGTCTGACCTGCGCCGATGATCGCGTTCCAGAGTTGTTGGTCGGTGCTGCCTTTAGTGGTGCCGGAGCCGGTCTCACGGCGGTAATCTATATCGCCCTCGCCAAAGAAAGCGGCAGCAGAGACATCGAGCCCACGGAAGCCAAATCCAAAGCTGACACCTGCTGATAGCGCATTGATGTCCTGAGTTGCGCCGCCGTCGCGGATCTCAGCAGCAGTGTCAGTCTGTGCTATCGTTAGAGCAAAATATCCATTGGATCCCATCGGGCCGCCCATCCCAGCAGCCCATCCGCCGGTTGATAGATCAAAACCCGCTACGTAGTCCTGCCCATCGTAAGATGCGTGGGATCCTATCGCGCGGGCGAATCCGAAGGGAGCAGAAGGACGGTTTCCTGCCATTGCCTGCAATTGTTCCTGCGCCTGATCCAAGACGATTAAGCTCCCGCTGTAAGTGCCGGCGGCCACGGCATCAAAAACTGCTGGGCTGGTACTGGTTAGGAAAACTTTGTTGTCGGTATAAAAAAGATCGCTCCGTAACCGACCGCGATCCATAGTGAGCAAACCGGTGGTATCACTGACGGCTGTAAAGGTACCGGTCAGGCCGTTGGTGGCGGTCAGAATTGGCACTTGAATATCCCCTGTGAGTGGTGTGCCCGTCAGGCGGAGTGTGCTATTGTTTAGGGTTGCGATACCTGTGTCGACAACCGGAATGTTTTCCGAGGTTTGCTCCTTCACAAGTAGTCTGTTAGCATCGCGGCTTGAGCCGAAGACCTGTATTTCAAGCGTTCCTCCTGTGGGTTCGAACCGTGAAACGGTCATCGAAGAGGCATTGGCTGCGCCTGGGGTGCCAGGAGCAAATGTGCCTGCACCTGAAGCCATCCCCTTAACTACGCCAGAACCTGTCAGTGTCGCGTCAGTGCCAAGGATTACGTCGCCCAAGACTTCACCTTCGACCCAGAGTGTGTCGCTACCCCTAGTGGCAAGGATGTTGCCCGTGACATTTCCGGTTGGAGTAACCAGGATAGTGTCGTTTGAGGCAGCGCTCGCGTCTAGCGCAACCGCATTGGCACCAATTGCTGACAATTCGCCAGCAATTAAAACTGAATTGGCTGTGGCGCCAAGCTGAAGAAGCGTCATGCCGTTGCCGTAACCTTCGATTATGCCGTCCTCTTCCACCGTGATGGTTGCGTCTGTGGCTGTCACAGCGGTGCCGTTGTTGCCATAAAAGACGTAAGTTGGCACGGGAGAATCTACGCTGCCGTCAGCTGCGACCCAACTCTTGCCGGAAGGTTGGATGGTTAAGCTATTGCCCACAGCTAACGTCTTGTCGGAAAGGGTGGTGGCCGTGCAGGTCGTCCCAGCCTCAGTTGTCACACACCCGTCGGGATTGGTCACATAAAGCCTATACAGCGCCACTGTCTTTTGAAGTTCGTAATAGATGTTGTTAATATCCGAGGGCAAAAAGGTCCTTTCGCCCGGAAAATTTAGGAAAGTATTCAGGTCAGCAACAATAAAGAGATCATCGAGCGAATTCGTAGGGTCACCTGGGAAATAAAACATAAGTGTCTGGTAACCGCTGAGCTCGCCCCCATGCCCCAGCATGTAGGCGCCGGTTTCTGTACTGTACTGTCCATAAATACCCAGCCCATAACCACCTTCAACCGTGCCGACCGCCCCATTTATTTTCTGCGTATTCTGGAGCCGTTCTGCAAAGGTGTCGGGATCCAGAGTGCCCTTCGCATTAGTGGTCAGTTCGACCAACCAGTCCAGCTGATCTTGTACGTTGGAAATCATTGCGCCAGCAGAATTAGGTACCGAAGGAGTCGTTTCAGTAAAATCGCTAAGAACTCCGTAATAATTCCAAGTACCATTAGTGTGCTGCTGCGTACCCCATTCGGTGCCGGTCGGATACAGAGTGTTATCGAGGTTTAAAGGTACGATCACCTCATCCGTGATCAGCGTGCCAATGTCGCGACAGTTTCCCGCTTCACAGCTTGCTGCCTCGGCAATAATTCCGGCGAGCATGAAATTTGCGTTCGAATACTCAAAAGTGCTCTCGTCTCCAGGCACCATAGTTGCTGGCAAGGCTAAACTTGCCGCTAGCAATTGCTCACGGGTCAAATCATAGTTACCGTTTTTTGCGTTCCAGACGTCCAGAACTGTCTGACCTGAATTGTTCGGATCGGGTCCACCTAGGTACTCGGCAAGGCCGGTGCGCATAGACAGTAGATTACGGACCGTGATTGTTTCCCGCAAGCTTTGCGGCATTACGGACAGAGCCGAGGTAACAGTTGGCTGCAAGACAAACCAATCTTGCAAAGTGTCGTCAAGGCTGACAATGCCCGAATCTACGTATTTCAGCACCACAGTGCCTGTGAAAGTCTTGGTCTGGCTTCCAATATGAAATCGATCATCAACAGCTAGAGCGCGGCCCCCTTTTGAAGCTGTTGCCGGTCCGGTCACACCTGTTGCACCGCTCCAGCGGGTACCGTCGCCAAATTGAATGGCGGCAGTAGATCCATAAAACCCATAATTCCCTACAGTAGACTCTTGGGTAATGTCCAATAGATCGGACAAGCTCGAAGTGATTGATTGTGACGTGACGTAAGTAGGTACCAGTAAGCAAAAACAAAAAGTGGAGAGGGCTAACGTTAATTTATGCATAATTGCTACGTCCTGATAATTAGTCTCGTATTAATATGATTATGCTTGAGTGCCTTGTTATTAATTATCGGCTGTTTTATAGCAAGAGAAAGTAGCGATGGCACCAGTTTAGCAAGCTAATCAATTCATTTTAATGCTGTTTTTAATTGGGGTGGAGTAATGTCAAAGAAGTTGCAGTCTGTGCATCTGATGACAGGTTTACAAGAATCTTTGTTTGCTTTTGAAGCAAGTGCCGAGGCAGGAATGCGGCAATCTGCATATGTTGAGCAATTCACTTGTAAATTGACCGGTGGTGTCGATGTGTTAGCACTTTCCGGTGCTTGGGGTGATCTGACGGATCGTCACGCTGCCTTGAGGACAGCATTTGTACGCAGTCGTGAAGGCCGGTTAGTGCAGGCTGTCCTAAGCGCGCGTGCTCCAGATTTATGCTGCATTAACGAGGACACCAGTACTTCGATTGCTGATATAGCAGCGACCGAACGCGAAACGCGTTTTGATCTGGGTCGTGATCCGCTGCTGCGGGTCTGCTTGATGCCTGCATTGGACGGGTCCTGCGAGATGGTAGTTACTTTCCATCATATCATTTTGGATGCTTGGTCGGCACCCACGCTAATCACTGACCTGATGGAACTTTATGCTTATCGTCGAGGGCACGCGAATGCACCCACCGCGCCTGCGCGGACAACGGTCGGAGCTCTTGCTGACAGCCAAAAGGCTCAGCGCGGTGCTGCAGGAAAAGCCTATTGGCGGTCAATTCTTGGGGAGGGTGGGATTGTCACCTTGCCGTGGTTGGATGCAACCCAGCCGCCTGGCTTAATGGGATCTGTTACAAAATCTTTGCCTGAAAGACTAATTGCTAAAATGCAGGAGTTTACCAAAAACGAAGGTATCACCGTCAGCGCTGTACTGCATGCGTTGTGGGGGGTAGTTTTGGCGCGGTTGAATGACCAAAATAGAGCTATATTTGTATCTGTCATGGCTAACCGGGGCCATGATCTGCCTGATATCGAGCGTGCTGTCGGGTTGTTTGCTGCAACCTTGCCGGTGTGCGTAAATCTGTCACTAGACAACTCGTCTGAGGCAACTGAGAGTAGTGGTAAAGGGTTTGCCAGACTCTGCAAAGACATCCAGACCCAACTGCGCGATGCCCCGTTATGGTCTGCGCTGCCGCTGGCTGATATAATGGAGGCTGGCGGGCTGCGGATCAGCGAGCTAGATCACACGATGATTGGTCGCCCGGCGGCGCTCGCTTGGGGGCAGATGGAAAGCATGGAATTTCCACAGGCTGGGTTGACGGTGGGTAATTACAGTGCCCAAAGTTGGGATCATTTCGATTTTCAGATAGGGTTTTCGTTGGGGAATTCGCCATTTCTAGAGGCGCGTCACGATTTGAATCGAATTCCGATCGAGCATGTAGAGTTGTTGTTGACGGTTAAAATCGATTTACTTGATCGGTTGCTTGATGCGCCTACCGTTGCAATCAATGCAGTGCCTGTTTGCAAATCGGATGCGTTGGTTAGTAGGCTTTATGGCAATCAAAAACCGGCAAACACAGAACCTGTCATTAGCACGTTTGCGAAAGGCGACCCCGAAGCGATCTTGCTTGGAGATTCATTGCGCACCTTGAGCCGCGCTACCCTGGAACAGTTGGTTGATCAGATGGCAACTGAACTTACCAAATATGGCATGCACCCTGGCGACCGCGTTGCCATTGCTGCGGTGCAAGGCAATGACTTTGTGGTGCAATCTTTGGCCTGCTGGAAGGTGGGTGCATGCTTTGTACCAGTCAATCCAGCATGGCCTTTGGCTCGGCAACAACAGATCGTCAATGCCGCCCGTGCAAAGGTATTGTTAGGTTTGCCGAGTTGCTACCCGAGCGAAGAACCTGCGAGTGACACACCTGATTTGCTAGCCTATTGCATCTTTACCTCCGGGACGACGGGCGCACCAAAGGGAGTTGCGGTGTTAAAAGACGCACTTGAAAACTATTGTCAAAGCGCTGCGCGCACTTTTGGTTTTACCCAGAAAGATCGGGCGCTTCAGGTGACCTCCCCGGCTTTTGATTTAGGTTACACGACTGCCTTTGGCCTGCTTGCAAAGGGAGGGGCAGTGTTCTGGCTTGGTGCGGAAGCCGCGGTCGATCCCGACCGGGTGCTTCGCGCGATGGCTGACAGAGGCATCACTGTGATAAAGGCCACGCCTACCTTTTTAAGTCTGCTATTGAGCGCGCCGAACTTGGATCGCTTTGCTGATCTGACACACTGGCGGTTGCTGATCCTTGGCGGTGAAAGCCCAGACCCAGATCAAATAGCTCGGCTTGCCCAGCTCTGCCCCTGGTTGCATCTGGCCTCTCACTATGGGCCAACCGAGACCACAATCGGCTGCGCCATGACCTCGCCGCAAGCAATCACCTCGTGGTCGATGCGCGATAATCGCCGGCTTGGTACACCGGTGGCTGGAACTGAAATCTGCATCCTGGATCGGTTTGGCGATACCCTCCCACGCGGCGTATTGGGCGAAATTGCCGTGGGCGGTGCGGCTTTGGCGCAAGGCTATCTGCCGCCAACGCCAAAGGGGGGCTTCACCAGTATTGGTGATCGACGTTTTTACCGCACCGGCGATTTGGGCCGCGTCATGGCGGATGGAGCGCTGGAGTTCGGTGGGCGCTGCGACGGCATTGGTAAAATCCGCGGTCATCGCGTTGATCCTGAAGAAATTCGCCTAGCGCTGTTACGCGACCCCGCAGTGCAAGAGGCAGCAGTGGCTATTACTGGGCAAGGGGTGGCAGCGCAGATTATAGCATTTGTACGCATATTGGAGGGACCGCGCGATCCGGCCCTGCTGCGCACCAATCTGAAGCAGCTTCTGACCGAAGCGCAGATCCCGCAGCGTTTCGTGTTCCTGTCGCGGCTTCTAATGACCGAGAACGGTAAGATTGATACCGCCACTATGCTCGCTGCAATTAGTGATCAACCGGACCAGTCTACGACGGCAACACCGCCATGTACTCCGACTGAAAAACGACTGGCGCGGGTCTGGGCAACAGTTTTAGGTTTGGAAAAAATCTCAGGGGACGCTGATTTCTTTCTGCTGGGTGGTCATTCTTTGCGCGCTATCGAAGTGTCTTCACAAGTGGAGCGCGAAACCGGACTGCGCGTTCCGCTGCGTTGGTTTAATGAGACGCCACTGCTTAACGAATTGGCTGCGCGGATTGATGCGATGCAGGGCAAGGACATAACGGACGCTGGCTCCGTTTCGGCCGTTATGCGGCTTTATGATCAAAATGATGCGGCCCAGATGCTATGTTTCCCTAGTTTTATGGGAAGTTCTAGTATTTACCGGGAATGGCTAGGAAAGCTGGCGCCAGACTGGTCTGTTGATGGGGTCGAGGACTTGTCGGGGCTTGACGCAGCGCCGGACATAACCTCAATGGCGCGCTGGATTTTAGATCAGACGCCAGATAGTGGGTGCGGGTATCGGGTGCTGCTGGGCTGGTCATTTGGTGCCGATCTCGCTGTTGCCGCAGCTGGCCTGCTTGCACAAAAAGAGGTGTATCCGCTAGTGGTTCTGCTTGATCGCCTTCCAGGCGAGCCGCAAACGGTTCAAGACAGTAACACTCTACCTCTTGACCAGCGCCGCTACTGGTCGCAGGTGATGCCAGTTCTGCGCCATGCTCTGCCAGAGTCCCGAGTTGCAGAATATGAGTCCCAGTTTTTGCAACGTATGACCAAACAGCAGAACTACCAAACTGCTGCGCAGCTGAAAAATCCGCTGGTCGGCGTTTTGTCTGACCCGGATGGGCCCGTTGCTCAGTCTCGGCTGGATCGATTGCAGGCGCTCAGTACAGGTGCGGTCCGCGTACTGACTTGTGGTGCTGATCATTATAATCTGTTTCATCCGCCGCATTTGGCGCAGTGGAGCAGCTCACTGCGATCTCTTGTCGACGCCCACATATGTGGTAAAAAATTGTCTAAAATCGTTACGGACTGCAGCAAGCTTGATGACCAAGCCGAAATTAAACGGACTGATTTCTTGCTGTAATCAATGTCCAAGAACTGGGTGAAGGTGTGAACAAAAATAGTTTCTTCGATCATGTGGTCCGATCCGATTCAGCCGGTAATACGGACTTGTGGACGTCATTTCTGGCCGTTGCCAATGCCGGTGTAGCCACTGTGACTAGGCGCGAGCGTACGGGAACTGATCTAACGTTTAACGCCTCCAAAATTGAAAAGTCCTCTGTAAAGCTTGCTTTGCAACTTAAGGCGGCGGGGGCGCAAGCTGAGGATTGTGTGCTGTTAGTAAATAAAGATCCGATGGCCTTTGTTTGCGGCTTCTGGGCTTGTCAGGCGGCCGGTCTTACTGCGGTTGCCATGCCTCCCATGGGCACGGCCGTGCAAGTTGAACGCACTCGTGCCGCCCTCGGTGTTCTGGGTCGAGCATGGGTCCTGACTGAGGACGTCGCTGCGCGTGATGCTCTTATAGATGCGCCTGAGGTTGCTGGCGCCTTCGTTCTTTCCGGAGAGAGTTTTGATCATCTTGAAGGCGTCATGAGCCGCGATACACCTGAAAGCACTGAGCAGGATAGGCTGGACCCAGAGTCGATTGCGGTCATTATGTTTTCTTCCGGTTCGACAGGGGACCCAAAAGGTGTCGAACTCAGCCACAGAGCCATTCTTGCACAGATCGCGATGCTTCAGGAGAAGATGTCGCTGACCTTGGATGATTGTTTTGTCAACTGGATGCCGATGTCGCATGATTTTGGTCTGTTCCAGTTCCACATATTACCGCTGCTCAGCGGGGTCCCGCAGGTTTTGATGGCGACTGATGACTTTGCTCGGCATCCGGTATCCTGGCTGCGGTTGATACAGGATCATGGAGGGACCATCACCGGGGCACCTAACTTGGCCCTGCAGATGGTGAACAACCTTTTAAAACCGCAGCGTGCTGCACAGCTGGATCTGGGTCTATTGCGTTGTATTATGCTTGGGGCGGAACCCTTAGATCCGAATGTGATGCGCACTTTTGCCGACAAGCTAAAGCCAAGCAGGTTCAATTCAGCTGCTTTAACGCCAGCATTTGGCTTGGCTGAAGCGACGCTGGTAGTCACTATGCGGTCCGGGCTACAAACGGTGCATATGGCGCGCCGTTCGCTTGAAGCTGGTGAAGTGGTTACGCTGCTTGGGCCCAACGATTCAGATGCGGTTGAACTGCCCCTTTTGGGAAAGCCAGTAAAAGATGCAGTCCTTCGCATTGTCGACGAAAACGAATTGTCATTGCCACCTGACACGGTTGGGCACCTTCAGGTTCGCTGCAATTCGGTCATGCGCGGGTATCGTAATCGCCAAGACGAATCTCAGCAGGCGCTGCGACCAGGTGGGTGGCTTGCTACGGGGGACATTGGGTTTATTCACCAGGATGAATTTGTCATGGTCGGACGTGCCAAGGATGTCATTATCTGCGGTGGTCGCAATTATCATCCTGCTGATTTGGAGCGGATAGCTCAGGCTGCTCCAGGCCTGTCGCCATTGAACCAGGTGGCAATCGTGCAAGGGCGTGATCCGTCCGGCACGGGGGTTTGCACTGTCGCATTTTTGCGTGGCCGCAATGACGCATCTGGTGCCTTGAAGGACGCTGTCACTACCCATTTGGTTGCCCAAAGTGGTGTTGAACTGGATCATGTCTTGCTAGTACGGGATCTGCCCCGCACTACCAGTGGCAAGCTGCAGCGTCACGCACTTGCATGCGCCTATGAGCAAGGAGCATATGCCGATTTGATTGGGAGCGAGCCTGAGGCGGCCAGCCCAGAAAGTGAGGCATTTCGGCGGGCAATCAGAAATGGTAATGTTTCCGCCCTGGCAAACCGGATTTGTGACGAAGCCGAACGTCTTGGTGGCGCACCGGTTGGTACGTCTGAAGGATTGATGGATCAAGGAGTGTCGTCCCGTCAAGCGGTGGCGCTTTGCGCTCGGCTTGGCGCTTGGCTGGGTAAGGAGCTTTCCATCGCTACGCTTTTTGATTATCCCAGCCCGTTTTCATTGGCGCAGGCGCTTATCCGTGATGCGTCTCCAAGTGAGGATGCAGACGTGATTACTCCGCTTCCAATTTCAGTCAACGCCCCCTGCCGCTTGGCGGTGATCGGCTATGGATGTCGCTTGCCAGGTGCTGAAACACCGCAGGCGTTCTGGGATTTACTTAACACGCAGCGTCAAGTTGTTGCACCTATCCCACCAGATCGCTGGATGCAATCGCCTGGTGATTTGGCGTTGCCGCCCGCGGCGTTGTTGACCCAGATTGATGCTTTTGACTTTGGTTTTTTTGGTCTTACTCGAAGCGAAGCAGAGGCGATGAACCCGGTACAGCGTCTCTTGCTCCAGGTGCTTTGGCAGTCGCTGGAACATGCCGGACTAGATGTGACAAAGATGCGCGGCAAGCGTGTTGGGCTTTTTGTTGGCCTCAGCGATTCGGGCCTTGCAACCGGGCGTGGTGAAACTGTCGCTGATGGCGATGCACTTGCAGGTTACGCTGTTTCGGGTAGCGCTGGCAGTATTGCCGTGGGTCGCATGGCGCATCTGTTTGATTTCCGAGGACCAGCGTTAGCTGTGGATACTGCGTGTTCATCGTCTATCGTAGCGCTGGATCTGGCGGCTCAGGCCTTGCGGCAGGGGAGCTGCGATATAGCTATCGCGGGCGCTGCGAACCTAATCCTCGCGCCTGATCTTCACGCCGCTCTGCATAGTATGGGTGCGCTGTCGCCTGACGGCCTTTGCAAGACGTTCGCTGCCACAGCCGATGGCTATGGCAGGGGTGAAGGTGCGGGGCTAGTCGTGCTTAAGCGACTGGATGATGCACAGCGCGATTGCGACACGCTGCGCGCTGAACTGCTGGCTACGACACTGAACCACGATGGTCAGAGTGCTAGCGTCACCGCCCCTAATGGTCGCGCCCAGCGAGATTTGTTGCGCCGCGCTCTGCAAGAGGCGGCTCTGGCTGGTGACGATCTGGACTGGGTTGAAACCCATGGCACCGGTACAGCGTTGGGTGACCCGGTTGAGCTTGAGGCATTGCGGGATGTGCTGCGCGGCAAGGCGGGGAGACCCTTGCCCATTGGCGCCGTTAAGAGCCGAATTGGTCATCTTGAAGCGGCGGCAGGTATTGCTGGAGTGATCAAAATATTGCTGGCGTTGCAACATGGATCGGTTCCACCTGATCGCTCCTGCGAACTTCTCAACGATCGGTTTGACTGGGAAGCTGGCGGACTGGCGCCTATAGTAGCACCTTTGGACTGGTCAGGCCATAGTCGGCGGCTTGCGGGTGTAGCGTCGTTTGGAATGAGTGGCACCAACGCCTATGCCATATTGTCCAGTCCACCGCGGACGCCAGTGCCATCTAAGTCATTTATCAGGCCGCTGGTGCTAGCGCTTTCAGTAAAGAATGAGGCGGCGCTGGCGCCTTTGCAGAAAGCCTGGACGACTGAGCTGGATGGGCAGTTACAGGAAAGACGCGCTGATCTGGTGGCTGGACAGGCTAATCGCAGAACCACTGGTCCCTTGCGCTGCGCTGCCCAATTGCCGCCTGTTGGCTCGCTGCATGCGGCCATGGAGACACCGCTGGTCAAGTCGATGACCGAGCCGCGTCTGATTTTTGCCTATCCCGGACAGGGTGCGCAGTCGGCAGAGATGGGCGCGGACCTTTATCGTTCAGAACCTGTATATCGCACTGCGTTTGACGCTGCATCTGATGCTGCTGGGCTGGTGCAGGGTCGACCGCTGACCGAATGGCTTTATGGCGACCGCAATGCGAATGCGGATCGTATCAACCAAACAGATCTTTCGCAGCCTGCATTGGTAGCATTTGGCTATGCGCTGGGTGAATTGTGGGGTGCAATGGGTCTTCGCCCTGATGCCGTACTGGGCCATAGTGTGGGTGAGATTGGTGCGGCGCTCGCATCAGGGCAGATCACGCTGGACGTAGCGATGCGTCTGGCTGTACGGCGTGGGGAGTTGATGCAGGACTGTGCGGACGCCGGAGCGATGCTGGCGTTGCGCGCGGACGAGGAAACTGCGCGTGGCCTCATTCAAAACCTACCGGATACGGTGATTGCTAGCTACAACGGCCCCATGGCGCTGAGCTTGTCTGGCCCCGTCGAGCAGATCGCCGAATTGCAGGCTCGGACTGAGGCCGCGGGGATTGTCACCGCGCCCATCCGGGTCAATCGGGCATTTCACAGCCCTGCCATGGCACAAGCTGCTGACTCCTTATTGGAGGGGTTGGACCTTGAGGCGCAACCTGGGCTTATTCCGGTCTACTCAACCCTGACTGGGATGTTGGCAGAGGCTGGAGCGCTTGCAGAACCGCAATACTGGCGCGACCAGATGCTGCAACCTGTCTCGTTTCTTCAGGCTGCTCAGGCCGCTGCAGCGCCAGGCAATGCGATCTTTTTGGAGATCGGGTCGGGCGCTCTGTTGTCTGGTTTGGGGGCAGTGGCGACACCTAACGCCGTCTGGATCAAGGGGGGTGATTCACAAGAGGCACTGGCTTTAACCGCAGGGAAGGTTTGGAGCTATGGTGGAGCGATCGACTGGGAAAAATATTATGGCACTCGCGGCGCCTCCGGCGATCAATTGCCTCGTTATCCAATGTTGGAAGAGCAGATGCCACGGCGACCTGTCAGGGCGATGACTATGCCGGTCATAACGCCGGTTCAGGGTGTTACTATTGGTACGACGGATTTGGTTGAACAGGTGGTTGACCCAGTGCTTTCAGATCCTTTAAGCACTGAAATTCTACCGATCATTGCCCGCGTTTGCCGTGTTGCTCCAGACCAGATTGCCTCGGATGCACCATTGATCTCTCTGGGTTTGGATTCGCTGGGCATGGTACAACTCCAGCGCGAGCTTTTTTCACGTCTGGCGCTCAAGGTTGATTTGCGGGACCTGGTCGAAACATTCGACACGGCGCGTAAGCTAGCTGACCTGTTATTGTCCACACGCCCCGTACTAACCCCGTCAGATAAGCACCCTGCCGCCGAAACTGTCGCGCTGGGAACTCAACTAGAATCTGGACCCTTGGCTGAGGTGATGCGGACGCAACTGAAAATGGTTGAAGACGTAATTGCGCGTCAGTTACAGGTGATAAGTGGCGTCCAGTCTGCTCCACCCGTTAAAATCTCTTCCCCAGTGAGTGCATCGCACCCAGTTGGTGGAGAGATCAAAGGTCTATTTAGTCAACCGAAAAAGTTGTCTTCAGACGTGAGCTCTGCGCAGCAGGTGCATGTCGGTGCTCTAGCGGAGCAGTGGAACGCCCGCAGCTCTGGTTCGAAGGCGGCGGCACAGTCCGCCCGCACTCACTTGGCAAATAGTCGTGCGATTTTCGGATTTGCGCCTCACCTTAAGGAGTTAACATACCCGCTAATGGCCGATCGGGCTGAAGGTGCCTACGTCTGGGATGTGGACGGTAATCGCTATGTAGATGTGACGATGGGTTTTGGTGTTTATCTATTCGGTCATAAATGTGAATTTGTCATAAAATCTTTGCAAGAAGAACTTGATCGGGGGGCTGCTATCGGTCCTGCTACACCACTTGCGGAACAGGTAGCCGAGCGGATCCATGCGCTTACTGGCGCCGAGCGCAGTGCTTTTTTCACCACTGGCACTGAGGCGATTATGTGCGCCGTTCGCATTGCCCGTGCTGTGACGGGCAGGCAAAAGATCGTTATTTTCAAAGGTGCCTATCATGGCAGTTTCGACGGGGTGCTAGCCACTGGCTGGATCGATGATGATGGCACGCCGCAGACTGCACCCATGACGGACGGTACCTTGCAGGGCATGGTAGAGCCGGCGATCGTGCTGGAGTATGGCGACATGGCTGGGCTAAATGTGATCGAGCGATACGCCGATGATATCGCCCTCGTGCTGGTTGAACCGGTGCAAAGTCGCAATCCGGAAAACCGCCCGGTGGACTATCTCCATGCGCTGCGCGACTTGACCCGTGCTCGCGATATTCCGCTATTGTTTGACGAGGTAATCTCTGGCTTTCGTTTTGCCCCCGGCGGGATGCAAGAACTGTTCGAAATAGAGGCGGATTTGGTTACCTATGGCAAGGTGTTGGGCCACGGTCAGCCGATTGGGGTGCTTTGCGGGTCTGCCCGCTATATGGATGCGGTGGATGGCGGCGCATGGAGCTATGGCGATGACAGCGCTCCGGGCACGCGTACGGCATTTGTTGCGGGCACGTTCAACGGCCATCCGATGGCGTTGGCCGCTGCGCGCGCTGTACTCGACCATATCCGTGATGCTGGTGCTGAAATATCTGCCAAGCTCGCCGCACGGACCGAAGCGATGTGCCAAACTCTGGATTCGCTGTTTGTGGCGGAGGATGTGCCTGTGCGGATGGAGCGGTTTGGGTCGCTGTTCCGCTTCAATTATGGCCCTGGAGCTGAAATCCTGAATACACATCTGCTCAATAACGGGGTGTTCGTCTGGGAACAGCGCAACTGTTTTCTATCGACCGCCCATGACGAGACTGATGTGGCACTGATCGTTCAGGCGGCAACACAGGGGATCGCGGCGATGAAGTCCGCTGGCTGGTTCGGGGCTGTCAAATCACCGGATTGGTCGCAACATTTACCTGCCAGTGCTGGAGAGTTGGTGCTGCGGCGGCGAGCTGCATTGGTTTGTCCGGGCACCTGGACGGATCTTGTATTGTTGCGATTTGGCACAACTCGACTGACGCCCGACATGATTGCCTCAGCTTGGGCTCAGATCTCCCGTCGCCACCCAGCCCTTCGCGCCTGTCTCGCGCCGGATGGCAGCCGGCGTGTAGGTGATGCGGCCACCGCACCTTTCGAAACCTGCGCACTGGACCTTGGCTCTCACGGATTTGATGCGGCTCTTGACGTTTGGATAGCACAGGCACTGACGCACGTCTTCGCATTTGATTGCGCACCGATACGTCTTTCCCTGCTCGAGGGTGATGAACAGATACTGGCCCTCACCAGTAGTCATTTGGGTTTTGATGGATGGTCGCTGGCGCTGATCTTAAGTGAGATTAGCCAGATACTTGAAGGCGGCACACTTGATCCGGTGGATGTGCAAGACAGCTATCGCCAGTGGGAACAAGAAACGACGTTCTTTCGAAGTGATACGGCTCCCTTAGCACTGGCTTTGCCGATAGACGGTCCTGACCCCGAGTCACAGGCCCCTCGTGGGCAGCGCGAAACACACACCGATATTGCGCCGCTTTATGTAGAAATCGCTCAGGTTGCGCGCAAAGCCGGCATTACGCCTTTGGCCGCGTTTATGGCACCCTATGTCGTACTTTTGGGATGGCTTAGTGGTCAGGGCCGGGTCACTGTAGGCGTGCCTGTAGCCGGCCAGGTGTTGTCAGGGTGTTTTAACTTGGTTGGCAATCTCAGTTTTGTCCGGCCAGTCAGCGTCGATCTCACACCGGACATTACCTTGAGCGAACTTGGGCGCCAACTGCATTTTAACCTTCTGGAACCTGGGTCGCGCCCGCCGCTAGATACTCTCCCAGAACGCCATGCTCTGTTCAACTTAGACGGCCCAATCGGGCTTGGGCAGAGTTTAAGCGGAGCTACTTTGCATAAGACGCCGATCAGTGGAGCGCGTGCTGATTTGTTTCTGAACTTGCTGCGGGTCGGCGATCAAGTGGTGCTTGACTACGACTGGAATAGTGATCGATTTTCGGCACAGGCTGCAGGCGGTTGGCTAGAAGCATATCTAGCTTTGGCCCAACGGTTTGTGACAGAGGATTTGACACTATCCGATGCTTTCCGCCTTTTGAAATCAAATCTACCCCAGCAGCAACTTTCAACGCTGGATACGAAGTTGGTGCCGGATTGGAACGTTGCGGATCAACTAAGTACAAACCTTGACGCAGAACTAGACCGCGCCTTGACCGCAACGGAAGTTCTGCTGGCGGGGATCTGGCAGGAGCTGCTTGGTATGCCCATTACGAGGCCGGACGCAGATTTTTTCCAACTTGGGGGGGGCAGCCTGCAGGCTGTTCGCCTACTGGGGCAACTCACTACACAGTTTGGAACAGAGATGAGTCTTGACTGGTTGTTTGCTAAATCGCGTCTGAGCGAAATGGCTGCTGCGCTGGACCTCAAAACAACAGCAAGCAACGACCTGCCGTCGATGCGAACCCACGCTGATCGCGTGCCCGCCCTGCCACAACAACAGCAGTTGCATCTGCTAACTGCGGTCAGCGATGCCGGTCCGGCTTACAACATTTGCCTACGTCTGGATTTTTCCTATCGCCTTACTGAGGATGTGCTGGCTCGCGCGATGCGGCAGGTTGCGCGAAAACATGCTAGCCTGCGCATCAGCTTTGACTGGGGTGAAGACCAGCTTGATCAGGTCATTGCTGCCGAACCCGTCGCGGAGCTTTCGCCTAAACGCCTGACACCTGGCGATGATGAAACGGCGGTGCTGGATGCATTCGCTCAGAGTCCCATTTCGGCTGATGAGAAAATGCTATGGCAGATAGGATTGCTCGACCGCACCAATTCTGGCAGTACTTTGGTTTTAGTGCTGCACCACATTATCAGCGATGCTTGGTCGGCCGAGATTTTGGTGCGTGACCTGCTTGATGCTTACCAACGCGACCTGCTGGGTGCAGACCCGCTGCCTATGCTTACACAGGATTTTCCTGATTATGCCCTTTGGGTCGCAGGTGCTAAAAAGGAGCGGGCCTTGGCGCTAGACTACTGGCGGAGCAATGTTGCAGCGGCCCCCGTATTGACCACGCTGCCAGGAGATTATTCTCGTCCGCCTGTGAAATCTTTTGTAGGGGCACGGGCAAGCCGCCGCTTAAAAGACGCACTTTCGCGGCGGATCCAACGACGTGCACGCGAATTGCGGACGACGCCTTTCCAGATAATACTCACCGCGCTGGTGACCCATGTCGCAGAATTGACCAATCAAAGCAAACTTGTGATAGGAACTGTAAGTGCGGGTCGGAGCCGTCCTTATATGGACCAAGTCATTGGTTTTTTTGCTAACATCCTGCCGCTTTACTTAGATCTGCCATTGGGACAAAGCAGTGCTGAACGGATTGCGCTGATCCAAGCTGCGCTTTTTAAGGCTACCGCCCACGACCTTATTAGCCTGCAAGAGATCGTGGCCGATCTTGGCCTGCAGCCTGACCCGTCGGCCAACCCGTTGTTTGAAATCTGTGTCACTCATGACGACAGGCGAGGGCTAACACAAATCAGCGCCGAACTGGGCTTTGAATTTTCCGAGGTGATTTTGCCAACAACGCAATTCGACCTGTCTTTTTATGTGATCGAAACGGGACATAATATTACGCTGGACGTCACCTTTTCTACGGCGATTTATAAAGGGGCGCGAATCGAGACGTTACTGGATGATGTCTTGGTCTTGTTGGAACAAGTTTGCGACAACACAGACGCGCCGGCGGATCATATTTCTAAAGCAGAGGCTGCGTATTCGCCACAAAACACTGTTGCGCCCTGCGTGACAATCGCAACGCCTCAGATGCAAGAACCTACGGCAAAACAGAAACGCCTGTGGTTTGTGGACCGTTTTGAAAACGGTGTCCTCTATGACGCGGCGCCGAGCTATTACAACATGGCCGGTCAATACGCGCTAGATCCTAGTGTGACCTCTGCGATGCTTGACCAGCGGTTGGTACAACTTTCTGATCAAGTGCCTGCTCTTAATGTTGCTTTTAACATGCGATCAGATCGGCCGCATATCATTAATGCTAAGCCGAACTTTGCTCCCTGCTGTGACCTAGGTGCAAAGGAGGTCGACGGTTTTGTTGACGCACCTTTTGACTTAGCGGCTGGGGGGTTGCTGCGTCTGGCACGGTTAGCGCAGCCCGATGGTACCTTGCGTCTGTTGCTTGTAGTGCATCATATCTTGATTGATTTGCGCGGATTGGATCAGCTTGCCAATGTTCTCTTGGAGGGTTTGGTGCCACCAGATCTTATGTCGACAGACGTAGCTCCAATGATTGCACAAGCGGTTGCGGAGACAGAACTGGCCTTCTGGCGCGAGACGCTGGGAGCCAATCCGGCGCGGCTTTTGCTTCCGGTGGATCATGCCCGCGCCGCGATACATGTTTTTGGACGCGGGAGTACCACCGTCCACCTTGATGCTGAGGCCTGTGTGGCGTTTGACGCCTGTGCCAGGCAACTCGACGTGTTACCTGATGATTTGATCCTCGCAGGCTTGGTCGCCCTGCTGCACCGTTTGAGTGGTCAAGATAGAATTGTTCTGGGTCAGACTTTCCCGCGATCGTGCACAGGTCTTGCGACACATGACAATCTGGTGACGCTGAATATCGCCTTGGATGCAGAACAAAGCACGCTGGACACAATTGTCGCAATCGAACGGCAGGCGCGACTAGCTGAAAGTCACGGTCAGATGGATTTTGACGCTGTGGTATTGGACCTGAAGCCGGAAAATGACATGAGTCGTACTGCCTTGTTTGACATCCTCATTGTGCGCGATTCCCCGACCCCGCAACGCTGCACGCCTGGGGCAATTGGTTGGGGCAAATACGACCTTGTCCTCGCGCCGCTGCGCCGTGCGGACGGGGGGATCGAACTGGGCCTTACGTTCAATACATGCCTGTTTAAAGCTGAAACTATCAGTCACTGGGGCGACATGCTGGCGCATTTGTTGCGTATCCTGCCTCAAAGCGGCGACTGCCAATTTGGCCTCCTACCGCTGATGCCTGAGACAGCTGTCGCACCGCTACTTGCCGCTGGAACACCGCGCCTCCGTGACCTTGATGTGCCTTTTGGTTCGGTACCCGACGCCTTGATCGCTGCTGCTGAGGTCAATCCCAAAGCGTCGGCCCTTTGGGACGAGGGGGGGGGTACTTCTTACAGTGCGCTTGTGACCACCGCGTTCAACTTGGCGCATTTGCTGATTGCTGAAGGAGTACAACGTGGAGACAGGGTAGCGGTGCTGCTGCCACGTGGGTCTGCATATGTATGCGCTATGCTTGCCGTCATGCAGGCGGGGGCGGCATTTGTACCATTGGATATGGATGCGGCGCCCAAACGGACGGCGCAAGTTCTAGAAGATGCCAAAGTTAGCTGCATTATTGTCAGTGGAGCTAAGGGTGTGGATCTGCTGCCGTCGGACATCAGGCTTTTGGATGTCGACGCGCCTTCTTTGGATGAGGGAGTACGCCCTGCGCTGCCAAAATTAACTGTGACGGACGCTGCATATATTATTTTTACCTCAGGATCGACAGGGCGTCCAAAGGGAGTAGTAGTTGAGCATGGCAACCTTCTGGCACTGGTTCTGGGGCAGGGTGGGATTTACCCTGTAGCACCCGGTGACCGTTGGAGCTGGTTCCATTCTCCTGCATTCGATTTTTCCATATGGGAGGTCTGGGGCGCATTGCTGACGCGGGGCGAGGTAGTAGTAATTCCTGATGCGGCCCGCACAGATATGGCCCTTTTCAGACAGGTACTGTCCCAGCAAAAGGTCGCGCAGCTAAGTCTAACGCCCTCAGTCTTTCGCGCTTTGTCAGATGAGGAGATGAGTAAGCCTGACGGCGACCTGACAATTCAGGCGGTTTGGTTCGGCGGAGAGGCCCTTACACCGATTGATTTGCAGCCTTGGGCGCAGCGTTATATTGATTGTTGTTTGATAAACCTATTCGGTATCACTGAAACGACCGTGCACACCACGTTTCGCCCGCTGACCATCGAGGATCTGAACCGCAGCGACAGCCCAATAGGCGCGCCGTTGCCTAGTTATGGACTGACTATCCGCGACGCGGGCCTGCGCCCCGTACCTGCAGGTATTCAAGGCGAAATCGTGGTTAGTGGTTCGGGTTTGGCGCGTGGCTATCTGGGTCAACCCATAGAAACAGCTGCGCGGTTTGTGGTCGACCCTCATGATCCGAGTGTGCGGCTTTACCGGTCGGGCGATCTAGGCCGGATGGGTCTAGATGGAGAGGTCACCTATCTGGGGCGGGCCGATGATCAAGTTAAACTGCGCGGTTATCGTATTGAGTTGGGTGAAGTAGAAACTGCCTTAAACGGTCACGCTCAGGTGCGTGCGGCCGCCGCCGGCGTGCTAGCCGATCACGGAAGCGATGCAATCCTGGCAGTTTGGATCACTCTTGGGGGTCCATTGGATCTAGAACCATTAAACGCACATCTGGTGGCGGCTCTGCCAGCATATATGATCCCACGTCGGATCTTTGTTGTCGACTCCCTGCCGCTGACCCCGAATGGCAAGATCAACCGCAAGGCACTTCAGGGTATGACCGACCACCCGCTTGGGGAAGCCAGCGATGCCGAGCTGCCCTATCCTGGGTTGGAGACACGGATTGCCGAAATCCTGTGCGAACTGCTAGACCGGCCATCAATCACGCGCACTGAAAGTTTCTTTGCCCTTGGGGGCCACAGCCTTATGGCGAACAGTGCGGTGCTGCGTCTGCGGGCGCAGCTAGGCATGAAATTGAATCTACGGGAATTTTTTGCGGCACAAAGCGTGGCAGCACTGGCGACACTTGGTGTGGATGAAGCTGTAAAGACAGATCTGACTGTACGGCCTGTGCCGGATGCGGCGGGCTATCCGCTTTCATCAGCGCAGACACGATTGTTTGCGATGCAGACGTCGCAACCGGATTCATCTGCATACAATATGGTAGGGGGGTTCATCATCGACGGAGCGCTTAACCGGCATGCGCTTGGCCAAGCCTTTGTCGACTTAATTAATCGTCATGAGATCTTGCGTACTAGGTTTGTAGCTCGCGCAGGTGTGCCTGAACAGGTTGTAGATCCGCCAATTGTTAATTTTGACCTGTTCGAGATCACGTTTCCACTGGGAGACACCGAGACTGCGATTACTCACGGGCTCTCCCCCGAATTCACATATGTCTTCGATCTGGCACAAGGGCCGCTGCTTCGCGCAGGTCTGGGGCGGTTGGGAAAGGAGAGTTGGCTTCTTGTGCTGAACCTTCACCACATCATTTCTGATGGTTGGTCGGTACCAATCATGATGGCGGATTTGTCTTCATTTTATGCTAATTGCATGGGTGCAAAGGAATCTGAACTGCCTGAGCCGCTTGCAATTCATTACCGCGATTTTGCTTGCTGGCAAGCGGCAGAACCCGCGTTGGGGATCCTCGATGCAGCTCATGAACATTGGACTGAACGATTTGGTGCAGGGGTACCTGTTACCAGCCTAACTACTGACGTCCAGCGACCGATGCAGAGATCGGGAACTGGGTGGATATTGCGCCATAAGCTTGACGCCGCGACCAGTGCCTCGCTGCGCACACAATTATCGCGCAAAGGGACCACCCTTTTTACTGTCAGTGCGGCGGTACTGCATATTTTGCTACGGCTGCGCGGTGCAGGTGATGGTGCCACGGTGATCGGTACGGCGGATGCTGGCCGTAACTTGATCGAGATTGAAGATCAGCTCGGCTTTTACCTCAACCTCGTTCCACATGTTTTGAATTTGGATGCAGAAAGGCCTCTGTCTGACTGGCTACATGCTTCTATGATCGAGACTGGTGCCATGTTGGGCCATAAGAGTGCCCCGTTTGAAAAGATGCTGGATGCCTTGGAGTTGCGGACAGAACCAGGGCATAATCCCGTCTTTGACATCTTGTTACTGGTGCAGAACAACGCAGCGATTGGCGCAAACCTTGGACAACATAGTATTCGCGCGCTGCCGGATCAAACCCGCACGGCGCGGTATGATTTGAACCTCATGGTGGAGGATTTCTCCGAAATTGAACTGGTGCTGGAATATGACACTGCCCTATTTAACAAAGGCACGGTAGAATGGATTTTGAAGGATTTCGTGCTGTTGCTCGAAGGATTCGTAAATGACCTCGACCGCAGCCCGCTGGATCTGCTGACTACAACGGATAGTGTTCAGAGCGATAAGGAAATCGGTCTACTTGATGCCGACGACCCGCTTCTCGGGGGGCTCTGAACTATGTGTGGAATTGCCGGGATCTACCGCCCTTCCGGGCTGACAGGGACCGACAGGGCGGTCTTGCCCTTTATGTTGGACGCAATTCGCCATCGTGGCCCTGATGAAGAGGGGCAGTTCATTGCGGATCAGGTTGCCCTCGGTTGTCGGCGTCTATCGATCATCGACATTGCTGATGGCCAGCAGCCAAAGTTTGCTGCTGATGGCGGTATTGTCTCCGTCGCCAACGCAGAGATCTACAACCATGATGCTTTGCGCGCCAATTTGGTTGGGCAGGGAGCACACTTCGGCAGCCGGTGTGATGTAGAGGTAATCCCGCATCTTTATGCTCGCGACGGACTTGACCTCGCGCGAGATTTAAATGGTCAGTTCGCGTTTGCAGTTTATGACACCAAGCGCGACCGGTTAGTTTTGGGGCGTGATCAGACTGGCATCGCGCCGCTGTTCTGGGCGAGAGCCGGAAACGGTATCCTGTTCGGTTCGGAAATAAAAGCGCTACTGGTGCACCCAGAAATAATGCGTCAGCTAGATTTGACGGGCCTTGATCAGATTCTGACTTATCCCGGTCTTGTCAGCCCGCGCACAATGTTTCAGGGCGTACAGGCGCTGCGCCCTGGGCATCTCCTAGTAATAGAGGGAGGATCCCCGCGCGAGGTCAAATACTGGGACTATGATTTCCCCACAGCGCCGGTTCCTGGAGGGGCTGAGGAGGTCGCCTTGCTGGACGAACTAGACGTAGCCTTGCGCGGCTCTGTGGCGCGGCGGCTCGTGGCGGACGTGCCGGTGGGGGTATACGTTAGTGGAGGACTGGATTCTGCTCTGATCGCTGCAATTGCGCATCAAATAGCCCCCGACACGGCACGCCATTCATTTTCGATCACATTTCCGAACCGCACTATCAACGAAGCACCTTGGCAAGCGCTGGTTTGCGACCAGATAGGGTCAATTCACCATGAGGTTTCTTTTGGTGAGGACGACGTCCTACAGAACCTGCGCCAGATCGTTGTTTCGGGTGAAACAGCCCTAAAAGAAAGTTATAATGCTTGCACCCTTGTGCTGGCCCGGTTGGTGGCAGCTGAAGGTATGCGGGTGGTGCTGACGGGTGAGGGCGCAGATGAATTGTTTGGAGGTTATGTCGGTTATCGGTTGGACCTGGAACGCCGCTTAGGGTTATGCGAAGATATTGAAGAGATAATGGAGGCAGAAACTCGCACTAGGCTATGGGGCGATGGCGAATTCTTTTACGAAAGAGATTATGTGGCGAATGCCGATTTGACCGGCGCCCTTTTGTCAGATGCGCTGTTGGAGCGACGGGCTGAATTTTCGACACTGTCCACTTCGCCAGTAGATCATGCGCAGTTGGTTGGTCGTCACTCATTTCACAAACGTTCCTACCTTGATTTAAAATTACGACTGCCCGACCATCTGCTGGCGGATCATTCTGACCGTGTAGCTTACTGTGCCAGTGTCGAGGCACGCTATCCATTTTTGGACCCTCACGTTATTGACGTGGCCCGCCGAATTTCGCCTTCGCTTATGTTAAAAGGCGGAGAAGAGAAATACATGCTAAAGGCTCTGGGTGCGCGTTACCTGCCGCCTGAACTATGGCAGAGGCGCAAATTCAGCTTTGTCGCCCAAGGCAGTCCGCAACTGTTGCGCCGTGGACAAGACTGGGTGATGGACTTACTGGCACCGGAAACCATCCAGCGGCGCGGCGTCTTCAATCCTGACACCGTGGAACGGCTACGCGCGCAATATGAAAATCCAAATTTCGATCTGAACCAGACCTTTGAGGACGATTATCTTATGATTGTCTTAACTACCGAACTTTTGATGGATGCTTTCGAGCTGTCTGCTGCTTGAAATCCACAAGTACTAAACAGCCGCGCGAACGGCTCCAGATATTTACATGAAGGCAAACTAATGCTTGATTTCCGCAAAGAGATACTGACCCTGGCTCTTCAATCCCCCGAAACAGTGGCGGTCGTCGACGCGAGCGGGGTAATGAGCCGCAACGATTTGACACTATTGGCCGGGGGAGTGGCGGCTTGGGTATCTTCCCTGCCTGATAGGGCTAATAAGACGCAAATTATCGCTATTTTAGCCCCGTCAGGTTCAGCGCAGATTGCGGCTATGCTGGGCGTTGCAGCCAGCGGCGCAGTCTTCATGCCAATCGACCCGGATCTGCCAGCGGCGCGGATCCGTGCGATGCTTGATTCTGCCGTTCCGGTGGGCATGCTGCACACCGATGCTTTGGGGGAACTGGCAAGTGAACTTGCGCCTGAAATGCCTCACGCTGCGCTGGAACAGACCGCGCCCACGCCGCTGGAACTGACCCCTATGCGTCCTGATGCAGCGGCCTATGTGATGTTCACGTCGGGCTCGACCGGAGTACCCAAAGGCATCCTAGGCCGCTATAAAAGTCTGAACCATTTTTTCACATGGCAGCGCGACACTTTCGGGCTGGACGCCACAACACGAACTGCGCAACTCGCACCGGTGACTTTTGATGTTAGTCTGAGGGATGTATTGCTGCCGCTGGCGCTTGGTGGGGTCGTCACAGTACCGTCGCGCGATCTACTCGCGGTGCCGCGAAAACTGTTAAATTGGCTGAGTGAACACGAGGTGACGCTACTACACTGCGTACCGAGCATGCTGCGGCTGCTGACTTCGGAATTGGAAGAGAAATCGGGCACTGAGCTTGCAACGCCGCAGACGCTAAGTCACCTTTTTCTGGCTGGCGAGCCACTGCTGGGGCGCGATGTTAAAGCTTGGCGCGCCGTTACGGAGGGAACGGAAACTACAATCATCAATTTGTATGGCCCGTCCGAGACCACGCTGGCCAAGGTATTTTTTCGCGTTGGGGCGGACGCGGACCTGCCTGATGGGATGCTGCCCATCGGCCACAGCCTGCCTGACACTCAAGTATTGATCCTCAAACCTGACCGGATTGCCGTAACAGGTGAAATTGGTGAAATCTGCATCCGCACAGGGTATCCGTCTTTAGGTTATCTCCACGACCCCGAGGCAACCCGTGCCGGATTTCAGCGCAATGCTTTTGGTACGGAGGAGAACGATATTCTATATCGCAGCGGCGACATGGGACGGCTTCGCCCTGATGGGCAGATAGAGTGCCTAGGGCGGCGTGATAGTCAGGTTAAAATTGCTGGTAACCGGGTCGAAGGTGCTGAGGTTGAAGCCACATTGCTTAGCCTGCCAAACATTAAGGCCTGCGCGGTTGTAATTAACCGCGAAGATTCGGTTGTTCCGTTTCTGGTGGCCTATGTCACTGGCACCGATGACACCGACGCGCTGCGTGACGGTTTGCGTGAAAAATTGCCGGAATATATGATACCTCGTTTCATTGTGCCGTTGGCTACGATACCGACCCTGATGAACGGTAAGATCGATAAGAATGCGCTGCCCCGCCCTGAGGAACTTATCCATGGTACCGCGGGAGCAGTACCTGCCGAAACTCCGACTGAACGAAAGGTTGAGGCGATCTGGCAACAGATCCTTGGGCTGGACACTGTTGGGATCGACACTCTATTTGCCAATCTTGGCGGAGACTCTCTGCGAGCGATCAAGGTATTGGGAGCGATCTATCGCGAAACAGGGATTGAGCTGCGGATTACGGATTTCTTTGCCGCCCGCACGATACGGGGTCTGGCTGCGCTGCTGGACAATACCGATAATGGAACCGGTAGCACGATGATCGCAATTCCGCGGGCCCCTAGTGCCCCGCATGATCCGCTCTCTGATGCGCAGGAACCGCTGTGGGCGATGCAGAGGATTGGCCTCGACCCCAGCGTTTACAACCTATGTTTTGGATTTTGCGCAGAGGACGGCTTGGATCTGCCGCGGTTTGAGCGGGCATTTGGTAATCTGATTCAAAGCCATGAGATTCTGCGAACCCGCATAGAGGAAATCGACGGCAGTCCAAAATCAGTTATTTTGCATGACCTGAATTTTCGCATCGAAACCAGCTTGCTCCCCAAAGATCTGAGTTTTCATGACGCCGCACAGAATTTGTTGCAGCAAGAACGGCAGCGGCCCTTTGATCTGGGTGTAGCACCTCTGGTACGGGTTGTGGCGGCCCAAGAGACCCACGGCGGGCCGGTTTTTCTAGTGATTTCGTTCCACCATGCCATCTGTGACGGTGAATCTTTGAACACTATCGTTGATCAGCTTGGTAAGGCTTATGCCTCGGATGTGCCGCTACCTGTGCCTGCGTTGCAATATCGCGATGTGATTGCCTGGCAGTCCGAACGCCTGGCTGGTCCTGAAGCTGTGCGCCTACGAGAATTTTGGAAGACCAGTCTGGAAAGCGCTCCCCACGCAATTGATCTGCCAGAGGCACAGCCGCGTCCCTCCCGTCAGCAGTTCTCAGGTGCTACGTTGCGCTATGATCTGCCGAACCGTCTAGCTTTTGATCTTATTACTTTTGCTCGGGAACACGACAGTAGTTTGTTTAACGCATTGCTAACTGGGATGGCCATTGCATTAGATCAGCGCGCTGATCAGCAGGACATGGTGATTGCAACGCCGGTGTTAGGCCGCAACCATCCGGATTTGGTTGATCAGATAGGGTTCTTTGCCAATACGCTCTGCATGCGGGTGAAGCTTGACCGAGACGCTAGCGTCACTGACAACCTAGGTCAGGTCACGCGGTGGGCGCATGCGGCGATTGATCATCAGGATTGGCCGTTTAACCGGCTTGTAGCTGATCTGAACAAACCGCGTGATCTGTCACGCAACCCAATTTGCAACGTAATGTTGGTTTTGTTTGATGCGAACCGCCCCGAATTAGAATTGCCGGGAGTGAAGCTTACACCGTTTGGCCGAGACACGGAATGGGCGTTCAGCCGATTTGATTTGGTGTTTCATGTCACTCATAATAGTCGCACGGGCGAGCTTGTTCTTGATTTAAATCACGATACAGCCTTGTTTAGTAACGCACAAGCCGCGCAGATTTCACGCCACTTCGAGACTGTTCTGGAACAGATGACAGCCACGCCAGAGCGCGCCATCGGGGCGCTTTCACCTTTTGACGGCGCACAGACCGCTTTGGTCGCCGAGCTCGACCGCAGTGATAAAGCTGCAGAGGAGGTAACTCTTACAGCGCTTTTCAAAAGGGTTGTACAAAAAGAGCCTCATGCCATCGCAGTTCAGGATGATCAGATGAGCCTGAGTTATGTCGATCTTGATCATTGGGCGAACGGGATTGCACAAGATTTGGTCTTGCGGGGGATTGGGCAGGACCAGATAGTCGCCGTAACTGGTGCGCAATCAGCCGCCGGGGTGGTCGCGATAATGGGCATTCTCAAAGCTGGTGGCGCTTGGGTGGCGCTTGACGAACGCTGGCCACTTGCGCGCAGGGATGTTGTACTTCGTGACTCTGGTGCGATGATCATCGTCAATGCAGATGCGGCGGACGATTCACCTCAGGCTATTCGAGTGCAGGATATTAACCCTACTGAGGTGGCGATAGACCGTGCCAACCCTATGGGGATAGCCTATGCAGTTTTCACCTCGGGCTCGACTGGAGAACCTAAGGGCGTCATGGTCGAACACCGGGCCGTGGCCAACATGCTGCGTCAGCAGGTCGCCGCTTTTGGCATTACTGCCGATAGTCGTGTCCTGCAATTCGCCGCTCCAGTATTTGACGCGCATGTCTCTGAGGTCTTTGTCACCCTTTTGGGCGGTGGGAGGTTGGTTATTCCATCGCGGGGTACGCTGGAAAATCCTGAATTGCTTAAATGTTTTATGGCTGAGCATGGCATCACCTATGTTACTCTGCCACCCAGCTTTCTTGATGTAGTGCGAGACATCTTGCCTGAAACTTTGAAGGTGATAGTGACCGCTGGAGAGGCCATACGGCCTGAGGAAGCTCGCCGCCTGTCCAGCGGGTTACGCCTGATCAACGCCTACGGCCCGGCTGAAAACTCGGTCTGTTCTACAATGCACCAGGTCGATCCGCATGATCAGGCTAGAGAAGTACCAATAGGGTTGCCGATTGATGGCACCGGGCTGACGCTTTTGGATGGATCGGGTCGGCCGGTCCCAATCGGTGTCCCAGGCGAAATCATGCTGTATGGTGCAGGACTAGCGCGCGGTTATTTAGGGCAGGCCGACCTGACAGCGGCGGCCTTTGCGGCGGCGGATGTGCCTGGCGGGCGGCTCTATGCGACCGGTGACATTGGTTTCTTGCGTGATGATGGCGCTGTGGTGTTTTTGGGTCGACGTGACGAGCAGATCAAGATTTCGGGACAGCGTCTGGAGCTTTCTGAGGTTGAAGCACAGTTGAATGCAGCACCAGATGTGGCGCGAGCTATCGCAACGCCTATCATAGGGTCGGAGGGTCGTACCACGTTGGGGGCTTGGGTCCTTAAGGCTCCGGGAAAGGTTAGTATTTGGCCGTCAGTGGCGGAATTTTTTGTTTATGATGACGTTGTTTATCAGGCAATGGCGGGCGACCGAGGGCGCAACGCTCGTTATCTTGAAGGTTTCCAACGTCATCTGCCTGGGCAGACCGTGCTTGAAATTGGACCTGGACCGTACGCCATTTTGTCACGTATGGCAATTGAAGCCGGTGCGCGGCATGTTTATGCAATCGAGATTAACCCTGAGATCGCCGCCCGCGCCCGCGCTGCTGTGGCCGAGGCCGGAATGCAGGATAACATTACCGTGCTGACTGGTGATGCGACAGAAACCGTTTTGCCCGAACCTGTGGATTGGTGCATTTCCGAAATTGTTGGAGGCATTGGTGGTTCTGAAGGGGCAGCAGCCATCCTAAACTCGGTACGCGCGAAGCTAAGTAGCCCTGAAAATATGCTGCCACGCAGTTGTGTGACTCGGATCGCAGCTGTTGATTTACCGCTGTCACATATCGACCCCGGTTTTTCTTCAGTGGCTGCAGAATATGTGGGCAGGATATTCGAGCAGTGTGGTCGCTCTTTTGATTTGCGATTGTGTCTTCGCCGTTTTGATCGCGATCGCTTGGTAAGCACTTCGGATGTTTTCGAAGGGTTAGATTTCACACGCGAAATGGCGCTTGAGGGCGACCACGACATCGAACTGAAGGTGCTGCAAGATGGGCAGATGTCTGGTTTCGTGCTGTGGTTAACAATGGATGTTGGGGCAAATAGAGAAATCAACGTGCTTGGTGATACGTCAAGCTGGCTGCCAATCTATGTCCCTCTCAAGGCCGACGGATTTGCCGTCCGTGCAGGGGATATTATTCAAGCAAAGATTACGCGTAAGCTAAATGCTGGGGGCCGACATCCAGATTTCATCATAGAAGGCACTTTGATGCGGCAAGGACGGGAAATGGTGCCTCTTCGTATATCGTTGCCACATATGGCACCTGCGTTTGGTGAAAGCCCTCTGCATGACCACCTCTTCGATACTTCTGGCCAGCCACGAATTATAGAAGATACATTTTTGGACCAAATCCGTGGCCATGCTGCAACCCATCTGCCGCGGTATGCCGTGCCGGGTATACTGCGAGAGATCGAAACGTTGCCGCGCACAGTCAACGGCAAACTTGCGCGTTCCGAACTGCCTGATCTTATCGTTCAGGGCCGGAGCGTATCGCCTGTCATTCCTATTAAGATACCCGACCTTGCTGTACGGATCTCTGAAATATTTGCCCGGATTCTGGGAAAGGAAAGCGTGGACCCAACCATCGGGTTTTTTGAATTAGGCGGGGACTCAATTTCTGCGGTGCAGGCGGTTGGTGCGCTAACCGAAGAAAACATCGATGTAACCGCAGCCGAGATATTGCACCATCAAAGTGCCATCGCTCTTTCCTCAGTAGCGCGTGTGGCGCATTCAGAGAGCATACTTAGTCAGACCTTGCCGGTTTTGTTGCATCCAGTGCAGGCTTGGTTCCTGTCGCGCCCGACCGCGCTGACCTGCCGGTTCAATCAATCGGTTCTGATTACGCTGCCCGAACGCGTAGATCCTGCTAATCTGGAATGCGCATTGCAGGTATTGCAAGAACGCCACGATACGCTGTGTATGACTTTCGATCTGGTCAAAGGGGTAATCCTACCGCCCACGAAACAACTGGCGCGGCCGATACTAAGTGTTGAAGATTTTCGGACTGATCCATCTGACACCGTGGCGATCCGACGTGAGGCAGTGGCAGAGCAGGCGCACAGTGACATCGATCCGACTGCTGGACGGCTGTTTTTGGCCAGATTGCTCCGTGACGCTAATCAAGATCAATTATTGCTAGTGGGTCATCATCTATCGGTCGACATGCTGTCCTGGCGCATTCTCGTTGGAGAGTTGAACATGATCCTGCAGGATCAGCAGATCCGTCTGCCCAGGTTGCGCGCCGGATACCGAGACATCTGCGCGGCGATGGCCAAGGAAGCAATGTCTCCGACCACCACCACTGAAAGGCCATACTGGGAGTCAATTACCGACCTCTCGGAAACACTCAGCATACCAGCTCCTCCTGTGGGCGGTACGGCTGGTATGCTTCATTTGCGGCTAGACATTGCTACGCCTGAGTTGACGTTCGAGATAGGTAAAAGCGCTGACACTCAGGCTCGATTGTTGCGTGCGATGGCAACGGCGGCGAACATCTGCTTTGGTTGGTCGAGCACTTTAATTGATCTAGAAACTCATGGGCGTGACCTGCCGCGTCAGGTGCCTGATTGTTCTGGGGTTGTAGGATGGTTTACGCGGATCACACCAGTGATTGTTGAGTCCTGCGGGCATGATAATGTGTTGACGGACGTTCCTCGAGGCGGACTTGGATTTGGCCTGCTGGCTTGGCAGCGCAGTGACGGGGATAACTTGCGTCAATCGCAGGCTCCAATGGCGCTGAACTATCTTGGTGATCTTTCAGCTAACCCCAACGGGCTTGACCTGCAAATCGATTGGGCAGGGCTGGGACAGGGCGTCGGCGCCAATTTCCGCACAGGCCACGGGCTGAGTGTTCTTGCGCATGAGAGTGACACCGGGCTTTTCCTATCGCTGACCGTTGATCTCGACTTGGTCCAGCCAGAATTAGGTGAGGCTTATGGAAACGCCTTACGCACAGCGTTGCAGGCAGGTTCAGAAGAAAACTTGACTGCGTCTTTAGGCGACATCGATATGGGGGCGCTCTCAGACGACCTTGGACTTTAACTAGTGGTTTTTACGCCTTACGGGGTCGAGAAGGCGAGCTGATCAGGACGGGTATTGATTGAATTGCCTTGGCTAACACATCGTTGGTAGCGCTGCGCAGAAATAAATCTCTGCTGTTTAAGCTATGATGTTGAAAACGATGAGTCGGATGTGTATCGGCATTTTTTGAAACTCAATTTGACCAACTAGATATTAGTAGAAAGGCATGTGAGCTTCCATTCTCAACCAATTCATCTTTCTTTCTTGGTCAGTTAATTCACTATCGTCCGAAATATTATTCAAAGACTTTTGCCAGTCAGTTATCATCTCGCGAAAACCACGTTTTTTAGGGTCCAAACTAACCATCATTTGGTTCATTTGGCGCAACCTGCGCACTAAAGTCTTCATGATTTCCATCGCCTGTTCTGGATTTTCTTTAAACAATGACATGAAATCATCATAGGATGTAACGACACATTTGGTATACTTCAGGGCTTTTACTGTTGCTGAACGCGGCCCTGGTTCAAGAAGGCTCATTTCACCAAAAACCTCCCCAGATAATAGTTCCGCTATGGCTTTGGCATTAGAACTTTCGCCAACTAATACTTCAACACTTCCTTCAATGATAAGAAAGGCACTTTGACCTTCTTCTCCTTCTGAAATAATGGTATCACCAGCATTGAACTCAACGGTTTGCATTATTTACACCTCTGCTTGACTTGATAAATCAAATTGGCACTAATCGATCATATTTTGCAAGTTACAACCAGTTAGTAGAGGTACAAGCGCTTATTTGCGAAGCTAAGATGTCATTTGATGAGCATAAAAAAGTTGCTGGAAAGCTCATCGTTTTACGGAGTGGTTAGAGACAACTTCTTAAGGTAGTGTTGCTACCTTTTTTGGTTCCTGATGAGTAAAAAAATACCATCAATCGTTGTTGTTGTATATGTAGATTTTGCTTATCGCTAACGATTAGAAACTATATTTAACTACCAAATTTGGATTGAGTGTAATTGTGGCAGAGCTGCGCCGACGCAGACGAGTAATTTATTGGTATTGAAAAAGCCACCAGAGACTTCGAAGATATTTTAGCAAACTTAAAATTCAGCTATTTTGGCTTCACTTATGCCGAACGGTATTAGATATTTATAACACAGCGGGTGTGATGTAACGAACTCTGAAAGGTTCTAAAAAGCGTCAAGATGTTGATGAATATGGTTGCTTAATATGCATGATATGGATTTAAAAAATTTTGAAATCTTCACCGCTGAATTTGTCATTTAAAGAATGAATTGCCGTTTAGGTAACTTTCGTTGTACCGTTTTATATAATTTGTAATGTGGCTAAAAAGGAGTTTTCAATGCGGGTGGCACAAACAGTGCGAATAGTGAGTTCATTTTTTCTCATGACAGTCCTTTTATTATCCTCAGTGGGTCATGCAATTGCAAAAGATAAAACCTTGAGAGTACTGGAAGGCGCGGTAATTGGCGCTGGCGTAGGGTCACTCGTATGTGGAAAGAAGCACGATAATAAAAAGTGCGCTAAAAAGGGTGCTGCTATAGGAGCAATTGCCGGTTTATAACTATCAACTTTCAACAAATAGCCTAAACTACGGTCTGCTGATAAATGTTACTGACGTTGTCTCTCTAGTTTAAATGCGTAAAAGTCAGTGTTCTTGAGGAAAACACCTAGCAAATCAAGAAAGGTGGTGCTCAACAATTTTTAAAATTGAAAATAGTATGATTGTAGTTAATGAAACGTCCATATTTTAATTGTAGAAAAATTAAGCACGATAAATTATCTAACCTTTTAGGTTTCGAAATTGTGTAAACGATATAACCTACAGAGTAATCATTTGTATAAGGTCGAATGATATCTGGAATAACCTTTCAGTAGCTATTTAAAAACTATGAAGAATTAAATTTAGTTTGGTATCAATAACATAGAACGGTATCTGCATCTAAAGAACTAACTATCAATTTGTCGGGCATGGCAAATGATGCGTTCAATCCTTCCAACAAAGTATCATCATAGCCGCGAGCTTTCGCTGACATGCCTGAAACCATTATTTCCACGTCAGCTGCAGCAAGTTCATCTAAGTGTAATTTAACATCGCCAGTACCTTGTCCGACTATCTCCCCTTTGGATTTGCAATTCAAAGCGTGAACTGCGTCCGCGGCCATAAAGAGCTTTACTTTATGCCCCTCTGCTACGGCAGTTTTAGCAACTAGAAGGCCAAGAGTAAGTTTATTTTTTAATTCTGGGCCGCTATGAATATGAACAAGAATATTAGCCATGTAACTTTCCTTATGATTTATTTTTGTTGGGTATTAAACTCGCAATAGTAACGGTCTTAGTCCACTGTTATTGTTAGAGTGGTATTACTTGGATGCTTAAAAAGTACTTGCGGTCGACATTTTGATTTAGTGTGGCAATATTTTATATCTTGGTGTTTGACATCGATATTACTTTATTCACTTCCTTTAGGAATTCTGATGGCAAAGAGGTGAAATTCTACGTCGTTTAAGCGTCTAAAAAGCTGAAAATTATTTATCTAATCCTGTATTATGTTTGATCAAACGCCATCCAAGTCTTGGAATTCGGCGAATGAAGGCAAGCAGAATGTCATGGTAGTCCAAGTCACCTGCGATAACCTTAAGGAAACTATTTTGAAGAAAAATGCTATTTTTAAAGGTATTTTTAAAAGGACCAAACATTCGTTCATGAAAAATGAATATTCTTAAAAAACGTGCTTGGCGAAGCGAACTGTGTATAGGTTTAATTGCTTTAACGTATATACTAATAGCTTTGTTTGGGTTTTCCTGTTCTAGAGCCTTGTAGATTGCATGAGCTGCGCAACTGCCGCTCTCCATAGCTAGTGCAATTCCTTCACCTGAAATTGGGTCAACTAACCCCGCAGCATCACCTACAAGTAAAATATTTTTTTTGCCTGGGCGTTTTTTAAAGTCTCCCCAAGGCAAATATTGCCCTTTAAACTTTAACGTGACATCACTTTTAGTTAATTTAACAAAATCAGACATTCTTGCTTTTATGTCAGAGTTATGACGACTAATGCCGGCTACACCAATTGTGATGCTTTTATTTTTAGGAAACGACCAGCCATAGCCCCAATTTGCAGCATCCAAATCAATCTCTACAGCGTTGTCACGCGTCTGCTGTGGCGCTGTTTCAATTTCTAATCCAAACCCAACTGTTTTGCGATTGAAAGGCTTTCCAAAAAGGTGCCTTGCTACGAAAGAGTTGACGCCATCTGCTCCAATTAATGTTTTGAATTGAAGCGCTTTCCCGTTTCGAGTGGTGATTATATTATTTTGTATCTTTGTGACTGTGTCTCCCAAATAAGCAATTGCTCCTTGATCAACCGCTCGGTTATGTAATAATGCATCGAATTCTTTACGCATCGTTAGGTAAACATTCTGGGTGCCTTTGATGTCGGCAATTACTTCACCACTAGCCGTAAATCTCAAATGATTTGATAGAAGAAATATGGTGTTGGACAATTCTATACCAAAAATTGACTTTATGCTCTGTGCACTGCGTCCAGAAATAAGGCCTCCACATAATTTGTTTCGTGGAAATATATCTTTATCGATTATGGCTACTTTTAAACCCAGGCTACTAGCCGTTATCGCAGCAGCAGATCCAGCGGGCCCTGAACCAATCACAATTAGATCAAATTTTTCCATTAATTAAATTGATATTTCATACTTATATTTTAATTAACCCGTCTTTTAATTGAATAAGCAACAATAACAACTCCGTTTCTTCATCTTTGAGAAGTACATGACTACCCGAATGGTAATTCTACCTGAGTAGAAAATATTGTGAATTTCTCTGCTCATCAATGTTTAATCTATTAGATCCGTTTGACTGCCGATAATCTAAGCTTATTGGAGGCTTAGGGATGGTAAACTCCTAAGTTGTGATTATCCTATTTTTCGCAGATTTGAATATTTTTAAGTGAAAAATGATTTTTGAAAACCCTTTGAAAAATGTATCCACGTTTAGAAAGTATAGCAAACAGATCTATTTCCCTTCGCCGTGCGTAAAAAGAATATGATAAAATCAAACTTATTCATGCTAACAAAAGCTGCCGCAGGCCTAGGCTTTTTTATTTCTTTATTTTCCCCTACCACCGTTGGGGCAAAAGAACTTAGTTATCATAGCTTCCCATCCATAGACGGTGGTTCCGTTGACACCAGCCAATGGCAGGGAAAGCCTTATCTCGTAATTAATACGGCGTCTCGCTGCGGTTTCACAAAGCAGTACGCTGGCATGCAGGAATTATACAATAAATATCGCTATCAAGGCCTCGGTATGATTGCGGTCCCATCAAACGATTTCAACCAAGAACTCAGCAGTAATGCTGAGGTCAAAAATTTCTGCGAGTTAAATTTTGGTATTGATATGCCTATGAGTGAAACGATTTCGGTAAAAGGACAGAATGCCCATCCGTTTTATAAGGATGTCAAAAACCAAAGCGGTTTTGTTCCTAAATGGAATTTTAATAAAATCCTGATAGGCGTTGATGGCAAAGTGGCTGGAACATGGGGTTCTCTTACTAAACCGCTTGCATTAGACCTTATTCGGGCAATCGAACAAGAGTTGGCAGTCTCCCAATAACTTTTGAGTAGATCTGTCTGCTCCAATTTTGTGAGATGGCAGTCCGGTCTGTTAACTTGGTAAGCTGACTTTTGTTGGGTAAGGTAAGTTACTTTGGTGTTGTCAGACAAACTTGACTGTTTTGCGGTTGATCCCTAGTTTTGGTAAACGACAACATGGTCTCCCTTCAAATATTTTAAGACTTCACCTGAAATCATCCGATTAACAGTGATATGATACATACGTTATCCATTGAGTTTTCGTCAGGTGGAAGACGTCTTGCATGAACGTGGTATCGATATCTGTCACGAAACAGTTTGGTTTTGGGTTGAACGTTTTGGGTCAAAATTTGCGGGAGAAATCCGTAAGAATAGAACAGGGCAACATTCGAACTGGTAATGGCACCTGAATGAAGTCTTTGTGAAAATAAATGGAGAACGTGTTACCTTTGGCGCGCCGTTGATCACGAAGGCGAAGTTCTTGAATGCTTTGTTACAAAACGACGCAACAAGGCTAAAGCGAAGAAGTTTCAGTTCTGATAAAAACAATGCGAAAACACGGATCACCCAAGATCATCACGACAGACATGCTGGCATCTTATGGCGCGACTTTTGGTGATATTGGCGTTGTAGATCGTCAGTGATGCGGCGGCCGGGAAAACAATCGGTGTGAAAATTCGCACCTGCCATTCCGACGACTAGAACGAGCGATGCAGCGTTTCAAGACGGTTGCGGCACTTCAGAAATTTGTCAGTTATCACAGTCAAATCTATAACCACTTCAACCATGAAAGACATCTAGAAAGCAGGCTATCCTTCAAGCAAAAACGTACAACTGCTCTCACGGAGTGGTCCACTTTCTGTGCCGCATGATGATTGACTTGAGGTGCCTTTTACGGGTGTTCAAGTTTGTCTGACAACACCCCCTACGCGGCAGAAGTGGCTTGGTGCGATGGCGTGGACATTATCGATCTGGTCCATCCCCACAACTAACAAGTCGATCCCGGCATCCCTGCAGGCTCGGATTTCATCGGCATTGGCCGGATTGGACATGGTCAGTTTTTTTGGTTTTTGCTTAAGCGCCTGAAGGTCCGAGACTGTATAGTTGCACTTGGCCGGTTTGCGGGAGAAATCATAAATACGTTTCATAGTTTGATGGCTGCTTCAAATAAAGGCGCTTTTCGCACCACCGAACTTTTGAGTTTTAAAAATCGAGCTTACGTCCGCTGCTGGTGGGTATGGCAGGCGCACGGGCGCCTCCTTCATCCGAGGTTGTAGAACAGGGTCTCCAATGATCATTCTGTCCAAAAAATCGTTCCACTGTTCCTGCTGTGACAAGCGTTGGATATAGGCGGACCCGCCCATAAGCGGCCATGCATCCGCCGCGCAGCATTCATAAAACAGCATCAGCCTTGCTCGATCTGACACATTCGGGGCAGACCCATGCAAAGTCCGCGCGTGGTGAACGGACATGCTTCCAGCCTTTCCGGTTATCGTGACAGCTTTATCGATATGGAAATCCGGGTCGGTCGGGTCCACCGCCCCACAAAAAAGACCTTGGGCGCTATTGTGATCCAAAACCGGGCCTTTGTGAGATCCCGGAATGACCTGAAGCGGTCCATTTTCCTCCGTGACGTCCTCCAGAAAGACACCGAAGGCCAACATGTCGTCGTTGGTATGCGGATAAAATGCCCAGTCCTGGTGCCACTCGACAGCAGCCCCGCCACCCGGCGCCTTTGCGTTGAGTTTGGATGTTTGCAAAACTGCATTGGGTCCAACCAGTTGCCGTAGGACCTCTGTGATCCCAGAATTCTTCACGACATCCCAAAAGAATGGGTGCTGTTTGTGGGGCAGTTTGATCCGGGTCAGCTTTGGAGTTTTTGAGTTGTGCCCTTCGTCCAGATCATAAACGTCATTGCTTACTGTTACGTGCCTTGAGCGATCTATGAATTCATGCGTGATGTCCTGCATGCGTTGAAGCTGTTCCGGCGTCACAACATCTTCGACGAGAAGATAACCATTGTCAAAGTATGCACTGATCTGTTCGCTGGTAAGCATCCTGGTTCTTCTCCTTTTTTGGTATCGATACCACTCTTGATTTGGTATCGATACCAATGCTTATTGGAGTCGTCAATACAGCAAAGGGGAGCAGCTTGGGTAAGAGCAAGTGGATTACCATGAAAGACGTTGCAGAACTTGCCAGCGTGGGAACGATTACGGTGTCCCGGGTTCTGCGCACGCCCGAAAAAGTTTCGGAAGCGAAACGTAATCGGGTTCAAAAGGCGATTGAACAACTGGGATATGTCCCCGACAATACGGCCGGAGCACTCTCATCGAACAAAAGCCGAGTCTTTGGCGCGATCGTATCCACAGTAAATGACTCAGTATTCGCACAAACTTTGGATGGCTTGTCGAGCACTCTTCGCGCTGCAGGATATGAACTGCTTTTGACAAGCACCAATTATGATCCAGCTGTGGAAGAAGACGCATTACGCGCGCTTCTCGCCCGCCGTCCGGATGGTATTGTACTGACAAGTACGTCTCATTCATCTGGGGTCAAAAATCTCCTTAAATCTGTAAATATCCCCGTTGTCGAAATTTGGCAGTTGCCCTCTCAGCCCCTAGACATTGCCGTTGGTTTTTCGAATTTTCAGGCGGGATATGACATGGCGCGTCACCTGATTGGCAGAGGCAAAAAGAACATCGCTTTTATAGGGGGAAATGAACCGGGAAATAACCGTGGGCGCCGTCGCCGTGACGGGTACATCGCAGCACTCGCTGATGCAAAATTGCGGCCGATCATCTGGCCTAGCGAGGAACAAGACTTGCCATCTGGGATCGAACTTGGCGCTGCCGTGTTTGAAGGGTGTCTGAAAGTAAATCCGGCCATAAACGCCGTAATGTGCGTGAGTGATCAGGTGGCGGTCGGGGTCCTGTGTGAAGCAAGAAGACGTGGTGTAGAGGTCCCAGGCAGCCTCATCGTTTCTGGATTTGGGGGGTTTGAATTGGCCATGTCATCTGGGTTTGACTTAACCACGATTGAGATTCCCGGACGGGAAATCGGGGTGGCTTCGGCTAAGGCGCTTCTCGATCCTGAAGCGGCAAGAGCCAAAAAGGTCATTGATGTCGGCTACACACTAGTAGAACGCGGAACGACGTAGAGCCCATTTTCGGACATCTGACATAGAAAGTCGAAGGTTCGAAATGGGAATTTGTCTGCTAACAGACGATCGACCTACTAGAAGGCTGCCAGAGTGTGTTCCAGACCTTTGTTGACGTGCATTTTCAGCGTCTCGGCGGCAGTGTCGATGTCGCGGGCAAGTGCCGCTTCAAATACCTTGCGATGTTCCTCAACCGTCTCTTCGCCACGATAGGTCAAGACGAGCATCTGGTAGCGTAGGTATTTATCATAAAGCACTGAGTGCAAAGACAACAGGTTTTGCGATCCACAGGCTTCTATTAAGGAAGATGGAATTCCCAGTCGTATCGCTTCCAGTCTTCTTTTTGGCTGTCATCCCCCGCGAGCATTTTTTGCTCCATGAGATGCAGTTTGTGATGAGCTGCAATCAGGTTCCCTTGCCAATCAGTGTCACCATTTGCGATTAACTGTCCCAACAGGGTTTCGGAGGCTCCACCAGTGTAAACATGTGCCGTGTCGAAATGGTTCACACCGATCTTGCGACAGGCATCATACATGGCTAGGCTCACGTCTACATCGGCGGTACCGCCAAATTGCATGGTGCCAAAACACAAAGATGACATTGGAGCCCCGTTGAGTGTGCTAAGCTGCGTCATCCCATGTTTTCCTCTTCTGGTTTTAGAAAACTAACTGCGATTGCGGATAATGCGACCATACCTGCCGCGATTGCAAGCATTAGGGGTAACCCTCCAATTTGATAGGTTAGTCCCGACGCAAGCGTTCCAATCAAACGGCCAGCTGCGTTCGCCATGTAATAGAACCCGACGTCCAGTGTGACCCGCTCTGCTTTGGTGAACAGCAGGATCAAAAAGGAATGGAGCGAGGAGTTTATCGCAAATAGTGCGCCAAACAGCAAAAGGCCCATAACGAGGCTTAGTGTCAGCCAATCATTTGGGCCATTCGCCAAAAGTGCCGCCACGGCCAGAACTCCTGGCACTAACGCAAGTGCCCAAGCCCACAGGCGTGTCGCAGCAATCAGCTCGGCAGTGGTGCGCGATTTGGCATTCAGGATACGCGGCGCATTGGCCTGTACCAACCCATATAAGATGACCCAAATGGCCATGAATGTTCCGATCAGAAAGAACGACGTGCGATTGCCTTCTTCAGTCCCATCCGACAAGGTCGCATAGAAATAGATTGGAATGCCGACGACAAACCAAACATCCCGTGCTCCGAACAGGACGACGCGGGCGGCGCTGAGCCAGTTCACATTGGGCGACATGTAAAAGACTTCGGTGAATTTGGTCCCTTTGTTGCCTTTGGGCAGACCTGCGGGCATGAAGATGAGCACTGCGACTAAAATCACTGCCAACACGGTTGCCATGCCCAATACGGCACCGGTAAATCCAATCGTTGCAAGCAGCGCCGCACCCAGCAAAAAACCGAACCCTTTTACCATGTTCTTCGATCCAGTCAGCAGGGCAACCCAACGGAACAATCCTATATGACCTGCCGGCGCGAGTAGTTTGACGGCAGATTTGGACGACATCTTGGTCAGATCTTTTGCGACGCCGCTTGCGCCTTGAACCAGCATTACAAACACGACAGATGCTCCAACGGCCCATCCAAGATCGAGCTGCGCTAAAGCAAGCAATGCGATAACTTGCAACCCAAGTCCGGCATAGAGTGTTGAGTTCAGCCCGAAACGGGCTGCAATCCAACCTGCGCTCAGGTTCGTCACGATCCCCGCGATCTCGTAAAGCACAAACAGATAGGCCAGCTGGACGGGCGAAAAACCCAGGGTATTAAAATGTAACAGCACGAGCATCCGCAGCGCCCCATCCGTCAGCATGAACGCCCAATAGGATGCGGTCACTGCGACATAGGCCGCCAGGCCCTCGGGACGCGCTGTCGTCACAGACTGTCTCCGACCATCAATGCCACATCCACCAAGCGATGTGCATAGCCCATTTCGTTGTCATACCATGCGTAAATTTTAACCTGCGTGCCGTTGATCACCATGGTCGATAGCGCATCAATAATGCTTGAGCGCTCGTCGTTGGTATAATCTGTTGACACCAGCGGACGTTCTTCATAGCCAAGGATGCCGCTCAATTCACCTTCAGACGCGGCTTTAAAGAGGGCGTTTATCTCCACCGCGGTCGTTTCACGTTCCACTTCAAACACACAGTCGGTCAGCGAAGCGTTGAGCAAAGGCACCCGCACCGCGTGCCCATTCAACCGCCCCGTGAGTTCAGGGTAGATGAGAGTGATGGCCGTCGCACTGCCGGTCGTTGTCGGGACCAGAGAGTTGAGTGCCGATCGCGCACGACGCAGGTCTTTGGCGGGGCGATCCACAATCGTTTGCGTGTTCGTCACATCGTGGATTGTGGTAATCGAGCCATGTTTAATCCCCAAGTTTTCGTGGATGACCTTCACCACGGGGGCGAGGCAATTCGTTGTGCAGCTAGCCGCGGTGACAATCTTGTGCCGCAATGGCTCGTAAGTGTCATGGTTCACACCATATACAATATTAGCCGCATCACCATCTTTGACAGGGGCAGACACGACGACCTTTTTTACGCCGGCCTCAAAAAACGGTGCGAGCTTAGCTTCGGTTTTGTAAACACCGGTGCAGTCGATCACCACGTCAACGCCTTCAAGAGGGAGGTCTGCAATATCGCGCGTCCCGATAAACGGAATGCGATTGCCGTCGATTGTCACTGTGCGAGTGTCATAGGCGAAGTCTGCGCGCCAGCGCCCGTGCACCGTATCGAACTCCAACAGATGCGCGTGCATTTCAGGGTCCCCAACCGCATCGTTGATCCAAGCAATCTTGGCGCCCCGAGCCAAAAGGGGTTTCAGCGCAAGTTTACCAATGCGGCCGAGGCCATTCAGAGCATAGACGGTCATTTGGCGGGTCTTTCTTTTTTATTTGGCCCTGATCATTCACAGCTTTTGCAGTGACATAAGGCCCAGAGATGCGATGGATAGATTGGCAATGTCGGTTATCTGATTTCTTAACGCCCCATAGTTCCGAGGATACGCGAATTCTTCGGTGTTTTCATCCATTAACCAACTCAAAACTTAAATCTGAGTATGTTGAAACGTATCTATTAATGATCCGGTGGAAGGTGAGTGGTACACCTTTCAAACTCACATCCACTCTCATTAATTTTTACGACTACAGTACAGTCAAAGTTATAAGTTACCATAATTTCCTCAAAAGTGTTAACACCGCCACTGTAGCCATGCTTTGTAACAAAATTATTACAATTTTTTAAAGTTTTGATGAATTAGTTTTTTACTTTATTGGATTGCAACGGTTTGAAGAGGGCAGGGTGGGTTTGTAGCGTGCCTGAAAGCCGATTTGTAACTAATTTGTCCATATTTCCTGAATAATGGACTAATAAATCGATGACCAGAGAAGGTTTTGTAACCCTGTCGACAACAGCTGATTCCGATATGTTCTACTGATCTGCCTTATGGTATTGCCTCAGCATCAAAGACATAAACGAGGTCCTACATGGACAATACCACTCTTGATTTGATTTTAGATGCGATACCACAGCCAATCATTGCGATTGATGCCAGCGAACGCATTATTTCTGTGAATATTGCCGCAGTTACCATAGTCGGTCATAAAGCCATGCAACGCAATTACGTGACCATTTTACGTCAGCCGGCGTTGTTGGAAGCTATTGAGGCGACATTAAAAGATGATGTACCGCGCACCACGAAGTATCTCAGCACTGACGGTGCACAGGACACAACTTACAAGGTCAGCTGCCGAGCGGCACCTGGGGGTGGTAACGGCGGTTCAAAGGTCGTAATTCTATTGTTTGAAGATATCAGTCAAATGGAAGAGGTCGGGCAGATGCGTCGTGAGTTCGTGACCAATATAAGTCACGAATTGCGCACGCCTCTCACTGCACTTATCGGATTTATTGAAACCTTGCGGGGGCCGGCGCGGGATGATGCAAAAGCCGCCACGCGGTTTCTGAACATTATGCAAAATGAGGCGGAGCGCATGAATCGTTTGGTTGGCGATTTGATGTCACTTAATAGAGTAGAAGGAAATGAACGCGTGCGGCCCACGCAACCCGTCGTGTTGAATGAAATTATCCACTCGACATGCCACAGCATGCAGCCCTTGGCTCTCAAGGCTGGGGTGAAATTTGAGTTTGAGAGCCCAGAGCTTCCGGTCGAAATAAACGGTGATGCCGATCAACTGACGCAGGTTTTTACCAATATCATCGGAAACGCTCTCAAATATGGCGCATCCGGCGGGCGCATTACCCTGCGCATGACAACTGTCGCGCGGGAAGCGGCTTTGCGCGCCCCTGGCGTCAGACTCCAAGTCATTGATTATGGCGCGGGCATTGACCCTCTCCATCTGCCGCGCCTGACCGAAAGGTTCTACCGCGTTGATGACCACCGCAGCCATGAACTTGGTGGTACGGGTCTTGGTCTTGCGATCGTTAAACATATCATCTATCGCCACCGCGGGAAATTAAACATAGAAAGCGCTTTGGGGGAAGGCACCACGGTTACAGTGATGCTGCCGACCGAGCCGCTATCGTGAATTTTGAAAAAAAGAAATGTCATGAAAACGTAATATCCCTGTCACAAAACTGTTACGTACAGCCGTTACGTAGGGCTTCAGATTCCCATGGGGGAATTGCTTGCAAATGGACAAAACAGGAGACATCCATGTCTTTATTTAAAATCGCAACTTCCGCGCTGGCTCTTTCGGCACTTTGTGTAACAACCGCTTCCGCGCGTGATCAAGTGCAGATCGCCGGATCGTCAACCGTTCTGCCATATGCGTCGATCGTCGCTGAGGCATTTGGCGAAAACTTTGACTTTCCGACACCTGTTGTTGAATCTGGTGGTTCCAGCTCAGGGCTCAAGCGATTTTGTGAAGGCGTTGGTGAAAACACGATCGACGTTGCAAATGCGTCTCGTGCGATCCGCGAAAAAGAAATCAAAGCCTGCGCCGAAGCTGGGGTGACAGACATCATCGAAGTGCGCATTGGTTATGACGGTATCGTCTTTGCCAGCCAGATTGACGGACCAGCTTACACTGCTTTCCAACCTGCTGATATTTTTAATGCACTTGGCGCCAAGGTTCTCGTCGACGGTGCGATTGTTGAAAATCCGCATCAACAGTGGGCTGACTTCAATGCTCAACTTCCAGCTGCTGATATCATGGCTTTTATTCCTGGTACAAAGCACGGGACACGCGAAGTTTTTGAGGACAAAGTGTTGCTCAAAGGATGTGAAGTCACTGGTGCTATGGAAGCCATGATGGCCGCTGGCATGTCTGAAGATGATGCCGAGGATGCCTGCCTCGATGTTCGTCAAGATGGTCGCTCTGTTGATATCGATGGTGATTATACCGAAACTCTCGCACGCATTGATGCCAACACCAATGGTATCGGCATCTTTGGCTTGGCGTTTTATGAGAACAATCAAGACAAGTTGAAAGTGGCGACGATGGGCGGCATCGCTCCGTCGACTGAAACGATTTCGACGGGCCAATATCCTGTGTCTCGTCCGTTGTTCTTTTATGTGAAGAAAGCCCACATTGGTGTGATACCAGGTCTGAAAGAATACGCCTCATTCTTCATCGCCGATGAGATTGCTGGACCAGACGGCCCGCTATCTGCCTATGGTTTGGTTGCAGATCCCGATCTGGCAACAACCCAGGCGGCTGTATCTAATGAGACAGCCATGGGCAGCAATTAAGAGCTGCTGTCACACAATAGTGAGGGTGGCGGCTTCCGCCATCCTTAAAAAAAGCGCTCGCCCCCCTTTGCTGGGGGCGCATTCGACAGTAGGAAGAACAAAATGGATGGAGGCGGTATGCCGATACTCTGGGTTGTCGCAGTAATTTTTGTTGTTTCCGTTGTTGGGTTTATCACTGGACGCGCGCGTGCTTTGCAATCCGTCGGAGGCGATTCGCGTCAGCTGCATTCCTTACCACTTTATTACGGGTCTCACGCTGCTTTGTGGGCCGTCGTGCCTGCGGCTGCTACCCTCATCGTCTGGCTTCTTGTGCAGCCATTGCTCGTGAATTCCCGCGTGGTGGAAACCTTGCCTGACAGATTACTCGATAAAGGCAGCTCAATTGGGCTGGTTATGAGCGATGTGCGCCGAGTAGCTGAGGGGCTTGATGTGGCTGTGGCCCAAGGCGCTTTGAGCCACGATGAGGCTGCGTCAATCGGATCGTCATCGGTCAACATTCGCGAATTTTTAGGATCTATAGGTTTGGCTCTTGGGTCTGATGTCAGCCCTGAAGTGGTGGACGCAGCGCAACTCCATCGCGGGCTCAATGCTACGGGGTCCGCGCTCATGTCCTGGATTGTGCTGGCAATTTCTGTCGGAGGGGCTGCCTATGCCTATAGGCGTTCAAACGCGGATTTCCGCGCGCGCAATGTGGTTGAGCGTGGGGTTTTGGGGCTATTAATCGGGGCAGCGTCAATTGCTATTTTGACAACCATCGGCATCCTATTCGCGCTGTTGTTTAATACGATCGAGTTTTTCAAAGTCTATCCGGCCACTGAATTCTTCTTTGGAACCAATTGGGCGCCCAGTTTTTCCGGCCGGGGCGGGCTGTCTGATCTTGGTGTTTTGCCTCTGTTGTGGGGCACTTTTTACATTTCTTTCATTGCGATGTTGGTCGCGGTTCCTATTGGGCTTTTTTCAGCGATTTACCTCTCTGAATATGCAAGCTCTCGGGTGCGCAGTGTTGCTAAGCCTTTGATCGAAATTCTTGCGGGAATTCCGACGATTGTTTACGGGCTATTTGCGCTGTTGACCGTTGGGCCATTGCTGGTGAGCCTGTTCGGTAAAAATACTTTAAACTGGATGCAGGGGGGCACTGCGGTCATGACCGCGGGTTTGGTGATGGGCATCATGCTTATCCCATTTGTGTCATCGCTTTCCGATGATATTATCAATGCCGTACCGCAGGCCTTGCGCGATGGATCTTATGGCTTGGGTGCAACCCAGTCTGAAACCATACGTCTGGTTATCTTGCCAGCAGCCCTGCCGGGCATTGTTGGCGCGATCCTCTTGGCGACGTCGCGGGCCATAGGGGAAACGATGATTGTCGTGCTGGGGGCAGGTGCGGCGGCGCGCCTGTCGATGAACCCTTTTGACGCGATGACAACAATCACGGCCAAAATCGTAAGCCAATTGACCGGAGATGCCGATTTCTCATCTCCGGAGGCTTTGGTTGCCTTCGCACTTGGCATGACCCTCTTCGTACTGACCTTGGGGCTTAATGTTTTTGCCCTCTTCATCGTACGCAAATACCGGGAGCAGTATGACTGATGGCCATTAAGAACCAGACTTCTCGCGGCGTGTCACATACGTCACTGCTCTCAAAAAGGGATGCGCATACCCAAAAACGCAACTCAGCCGAAAAGCGGTTCCGTATTTACGGGATGGTCGCCCTCTCCATCAGTGTGTTGTTTCTTACATTCCTATTTGCCTCGATCCTGCGCTCAGGTTTGCCGGCCTTCACTCAGACCGTAATGAATGTTGAACTTGTTGTGTCTCAAGAAGACTTCGACGAAGCCGAAAGCAAGATGCTGAAAACCAAAGCCTATCAAGATATATTCGTTGCGGCATTGGGTGCGGAGCTTGCAAGAAGGAACTTGGATGTGGCCTTCGATAATAAAGCGATTGAACGCATTGTGGGCAAGCCGGGAGGCACAATTCGAAGTTATTTTACCGAAGATCCAAGCCGGGTCGGACAGCCTGCGACTTTCGAGCTTGCGGCCTCCAGCCGGGTGGATGGCTATTTTAACGGCCGTGTCACTCGGGAGACTTTAGTTGACAGCCGCTTTTTGAAGGCAACTGATCTGGATTTGGTCGATGCTTTACAAACCGGTGGTATCATTCGTCAGGCATTCAATTGGAATTTCATCACCGGCACGGATTCTGGCGTGGATAACCCTGGAGGCGCCGGACTTGGGGCCTCCGTTATTGGATCGTTCTTCATGATGTTGGTGGTGCTTTTTTTATCACTGCCGATTGGGGTTGCTGCCTCGATTTACCTTGAAGAATTCGCTCCAAAAAATCGTTGGACTGATTTTATTGAGGTCAATATCTCTAACCTCGCTGCGGTGCCGTCCATCGTATTTGGTATTCTTGGCCTTGCTGTGTTCATACAGTTCGCCGGACTTCCACAGTCTGCCCCGCTTGTCGGTGGGCTTGTTCTGACGCTGATGACATTGCCGACAATCATCATTTCAACCCGGGCATCCCTCGCAGCCGTTCCCCCCTCGATCCGCGACGCAGCTCTTGGTGTGGGGGCATCTAAGATGCAGTCAGTGTTCCACCACGTCCTGCCGCTAGCGATGCCCGGTATTTTGACCGGTACGATTATTGGCTTGGCCCAAGCCCTCGGCGAAACGGCGCCTTTGCTCCTGATTGGGATGGTCGGTTTTGTTGCGCGCGAATATCCCGATGGGTTTCTGTCAGGATTTACGGATGCCAACTCGGCAATGCCGGCGCAAATTTATACTTGGGCCAGCCGCGCTGATCCCGGATTTTATGAAAAAGCATGGGGCGGCATTATCATTTTGCTGCTGTTCCTCATTACGATGAACGCTATCGCAATAATCTTAAGACGTCGCTTCGAACGGCGTTGGTAAGGACATGTCAAAAATGCTCGATGTTAGAACTGTGGAGAGAGATGTGGCAGTAAACAATGTTAAAATTTCAGCAAAGGGTGTACAGGTCTTTTATGGAGATAATCACGCCATTAAAGATGTCACTGTCGAAATCGAAGACAAGACTGTAACTGCGTTTATTGGCCCCTCTGGATGCGGGAAATCGACATTTTTGCGGTGTATCAACCGCATGAATGACACGATTGATGTGTGCCGTGTCTTGGGCGACATTCGGATCGACGGTGAAAATATTTACGATCCTAAGATTGATCCGGTTCAGCTGCGCGCCAAGGTCGGGATGGTGTTTCAAAAGCCGAACCCTTTTCCAAAATCGATCTATGACAATGTTGCGTATGGGCCAAGAATACATGGCCTTGCCCGGAACAAGCCAGAATTGGACGAGCTCGTTGAGCGTTCGTTGCGCAGTGGCGCGATTTGGGATGAGGTGAAAGATAGGTTGCATGCGCCGGGGACAGGCCTGTCTGGTGGGCAACAACAGCGTCTATGTATTGCACGGGCCATCGCGACTGAGCCAAAGGTTCTGCTGATGGATGAGCCTTGCTCCGCTCTTGATCCGATTGCCACCGCTCAAGTTGAAGAACTCATTGATGAGTTGCGCAGAAGCTATTCGGTTGTGATCGTGACCCACTCGATGCAGCAAGCCGCGCGCGTTAGCCAAAAGACAGCTTTCTTCCATCTCGGCAGCCTTGTTGAATATGGTGAAACCTCTGCTATCTTCACCAACCCAATCGATCCGCGCACCGAAAGTTATATTACTGGCCGTATAGGATGAGGAGTTCAAAATGAACGATCAACATATTGCATCCGCTTTTGACAGAGATCTTGAGAAAATTCAGGCTCAAATTATGAAGATGGGCGGCCTGGTCGAAAATGCCATACTTGAGGCAGCGGTCAGCTTAGAAGCAAGAGATGAGGAGCGTGCGGACAAAGTGCGCTGCAATGACAAAACCATCGACGCCCTTGAGGAGAGTATCAACGAAGAAGCTGCGCGTGTCATTGCATTGCGTGCCCCTGCCGCGATTGATCTCCGCGTCGTGCTTTCAGTGATGAAAGTGAGTGGTAACTTGGAGCGTATTGGTGATTATGCAAAAAATCTTGCCAAACGGACGAGCATCCTGGCGCATATGGAGCCTGTAAACGGTAGTGCCAGTTCGCTCCGCCGTATGGCCAAGGAGGTTGAGCGCATGCTCAACGACGCGCTGGATGCCTATGTCTCACGCGATGCGGAATTGGCACAGAACGTGATTGACCGAGACATTGTGGTCGACCAAATGTACAACGCGCTGTTTCGAGAGTTTTTAACATTCATGATGGAAAATCCGGGTAACATCACGTCCTGCATGCACCTGCATTTCATCGCAAAAAATATTGAGCGTATGGGAGACCACGTGACTTCTATCGCAGAGCAGGTTGTATACTTGGTAACCGGAGCGATGCCGGACGAGGAACGTGAAAAAGGCAACACCACAGTGTAGCGGATTCAGGGGAGATCCAGAAGATGTTCAAAGAGCAGCCCAGCGTTCTTGTCGTAGAGGATGAGCCAGCTCAGCTTGAGGTTTTGGCATATAATCTAGAATCCGAAGGTTTTTTGGTGAGCCGGGCGCGCGACGGAGAGGAGGCCATTCTTGTCATTGGTGAGGATGTGCCAGATGTCATCGTGATGGATTGGATGATGCCACATCTATCTGGGATTGAAGTTTGTCGGCGCCTTAAAAGCAATCCAGAAACCTGCTCTATCCCAGTCATCATACTTTCGGCGCGATCAGAAGATGTCGATAAAGTGCGTGGACTGGAAATTGGCGCAGATGACTATGTCGTTAAACCCTATTCGGTGGTTGAGTTAATGGCGCGGGTGAGAACTCAGCTGCGCCGTTCGCGCCCTTCTTCTCTGGGGGAAAAGATTGAATTTGAGGATTTAATTTTGAATTTGGAAACTTATAAAGTTACCCGTGGCGAAATTGATTTGAATCTTGGGCCTACTGAATTTCGGCTATTGAAAACATTTATGGAAAAACCGGGACGCGTATGGACCCGTGAACAGCTTCTGGATCAAATTTGGGGTCGAGATTTATTTGTTTTTACACGCACGGTTGATGTTCATATAGGTCGCCTTCGGAAAGAACTTTCGAGAAATGGTGGAGCGGATATCATCAGGACAGTACGTGGTGTTGGTTATTCGCTCGGATAGAGGGAAATGGCACTGTCAGACAAAACTAACTTGAGCCGTGCAGGGGGCACTGTCAGAAGAAACTAGCTTGAAGCGGGCAGGGTGGGTTTATAGGTACTTATCGCAACATGATAAGCTGGACGCCATACAGATTTTGAGGCAGATTGTGTTTGTTGAACAGGGAGGTTTTGCACACTGTGCGTTAGAGTGTAGCGCATTTATTAACACATTATGATAATGCAGTTATACACACATGTTTTACGTGTTTAAATTATGCCGCATTCCATCTCAGAAAAAGTGTTGAAGTCTTTCAAAATTACCGCTTGAGGCAGATTATATTTAAATTTTACATGTAGTTGCAATTTTTAGCTGGTTTAAACTTAAGATTTAATGTGGCTTGCCATTCAATCATTCAGAAATTGTTGATTTACGAATTTGAGGTTACTCATCACTTCCTAGCACGCTGAACGGCTAGTACTGCTGCGGCGTAGTCTCCTAATGAAATCCCCCTGAAGGCAAAAGCTGCTGGTTTTTCATGTGAAACAACATCAACGTTCTTCGCAACAAGCTCTGTCAAGTCGCATGTAATCCTATCATAAGGAAGCATAGGCTTATCACTTTCGAATTCTTGCTTTCGATCATCGACAATGATGGTTTGAAAAGCTTTCATGCTCTTTGGTATCCACGGAATACACGCATCCGTTATTGTGGCAAATGCATTTGGCTTTAACCAACGAGCGTCGAGAAAGGGTTTCGTTGAGAAATCCAATGTTGTCGAGGTCACCACTAAATCTGCATTGGAAAGTGCGTCTTTTGCATCGGTACAGATTTTGGCCTCTAGGCCCATTTTGGAGGCATTTTTGCATAGCTTTTCGATATTTGCCTTGCTGCGCCCAAATACATAAATACTTTTCAGGGGAAATAGTTCTGCATAAGCAGCCAAGTGGGAATGAGCCTGCACACCGGCACCCACAAAAGCCACAGACTGGGCATTCGAAACAGCAAGACGACGCCCAGCCACTGCTGAAAGGGCTGCAGTTCTGACTGCCGTTATCCAGTTTGCGTCCAGAATTGCCTGCAAAATTCCTGTTTGAGCGTCCAGCACCATGATCGCTCCGTTGATGGCCGGAAGTCCGTTTTCTGGATTTTTGGGGCATACTGTTACTTGTTTGGTAACAATGAAACCGTCGTCTCCCACTGCCAGAGTAGACATCGCATAGCGGCCGTCACCGGGCAAAATAGCCGACTTAGGGGCAGTATGAAGTTTTCCATTAGCTTTTGCTATAAGCGCCGATTCAATTGCGTTGGCAACTTCCGAAGGCCGGATGTTTAATTCCTTGAGATCCTTGTCGGAAAGATAAACTGGTTTTTTGTTAGGGTGCATCATGCGGGCTTTCGGCTTATAAACGTGGTTTGAGACAGCTTAGTGAAGACATTGTGCATAAATTATTATATGAAAAATGAGCCTTTTGCAGGATTTTAATTTGATAACGTTGATTGAATAACTCCGTTCTTAAGTTAGGGACTATAAATATGTCTTAAGTTGTGCTAAGTTCTTTAAGTTCTTTGGGGGAAGGGCGTTTCGATGCGATATTTTTTATATCCTAAAACTGTGGTGGTTTTGTTATGGGCTTTGTCTATTTTGATAGGGTGGTCCTCTAAAGACTTGCAGGCTAGCCAAATCGAACGCCCAGTTTTATTTCTGCGTTGTGAAGAGGTATCTAAGACTGTTTGTCAGGCTATGTTTCAAGCGCTTGCAGAAGTTGCGCCGAGGCATAGCATTCAGATAACCTCGAAAGAAACTCAGTCCGAAACTGTGTTGGTAATATTACGACTGCAAAAAACAGTGAACGCTTTAACCGGGTCGTTACGATGGAGTAGCGGCAGTGGTGCTCTTAATTATGGTCCCAAATATTGCCTTCCATCAGTTATAACAGAGACTGATTTGGTGTCCCATTTTCAAGCAAAACAGTTTGCAGAAGGTCTTATAAAGGTAACGCCCGACTTACAGCTGTTGCTACTGGCAGGATCAGGCGAATGATCAAGCAAATTACTCGGATATAATCGCATGTGTATAGTTTGCGCAGCCACCGGAACATTTGACCCAGCCCGTCACCCTGATGGGCCGGATCCGATGTTTGCCACTATTAATGAAAATGTAGATGCGCAAAAAGATGAAAATACCACCAACGTAATGTCAGTTGGTGATACTTTTAATGGTAGTGTATCAGACAGTACGGACGCAGACTGGGTTAAAATCACTTTTACAGCTGGTGAAGTTTATACAATTAATTTGACTGGAAACACTCTGAGCGATCCATATCTGTATTTGATGGATAGTTCGGGCTCTGAGATAGCTAGAAATGATGATGGTGGTCCGGGCCTTGACTCTAAGCTTACCTATACGGCTTCAACGTCCGGAACTTACTATTTAGTAGCTGACGCATATTCCACGAATATCGGGTCTTACAGCCTATCGGTCGAGCGAGAGCGTCCTGCGACTTTGGACGAACTGGCATTGTTTCTTACTGAAGGTTATGCTGGCCGAGAGTACAAGTTTGATACATCTTCTTCTAATGTCATTTCGGTTAATCTCTCGGGGCTTACTGCTGCAGGTCAGCAGTTAGCTCGTTGGGCGATGGACGCTTGGGAAATGGTCGTCAACCTTAATTTTGTAGAAGTTTCATCTGGTGAAATGCTCACAATGGATGATAACTCTTCGGGCGCTTATGCCTATTTCCCCGGCGGTTCTGGTTCAGATGGAGTTGAGCTTAATGTTTCAACTGGCTGGTTATCTTCCTATGGAACGTCCATCGACAGCTATTCTTTCCAAACATTCGTACATGAAATTGGACACGCCATTGGTTTGGGCCACCAAGGCGGTTATAATGGCTCTGCAACCTACGGAGTTGATAATAACTTTGTAAATGACAGTTGGCAAATGTCCATCATGTCCTATTTCAGCCAAACGGAAAATACGGCTACTACTGCTTCGTATGCATATTTGGCTGGTCCAATGATGGCTGATATTCTAGCAAGCCAAAATCTTTACGGTGCACCAGATAGTAGCACTGCAACCGCTGGTGACACGACCTATGGAGCCAATTCAAATATTGGAAATTATCTCGATCAAGTGTTTGATGAATTGGCAACCGGAACCACGACATCAAATGTTACGGGTAATCCGATTGCATTCACTATCTATGATCAAGGTGGTGATGATACTCTTGATCTCAGTTTTTTGACTAGTACAGCGCGCATCGACATGCGGGCAGAACAATTTTCAGATTTAGCTGGTTTGACTGGTAATATGGGCATTGCTCGTGGAACGGTTTTAGAGCGAGCTGTGCTGGGGTCAGGGAACGATACAATTACCGGCAATTCAGCAAATAATTTCATTAATGGTGGCGGGGGTGATGATAAGCTCGATGGTGGTGATGGTAACGATGAATTATCTGGTGGCAGTGGTACTGACTGGGCATATTTTTCATCGGGAATTTCAGATTATACTTTTAGGGCGTTAGCTTCTTCTATTTCGGTTACCAACAATTTTACGGATACAGTACTGAACGATATCGAGATGTTTTCTTTTGAGGGGTATTCAATTTCCTATGAGAATTTGCTCACTTTTATAAATGATGGAACGCTGCCAGTCACTCCAGACGATGACACTCCAGACGATGACACTACAGTTTCATTGCTTGATGAGGCTGATTTCTTTGTTTTTTCAGGTTATGAGAACAGTCGAGGGATATTAAATGCTGCTTCGAGTAGCGGTGCGAACCAAGAGAGCATTGGTGCCATTGTATCTGGTTTATTCCCATTAAGTAGTTCAAATGAAAGCAGTGGAAGCGCAATTAGGAGTGCTCAATCTCAAGCTTCCGCTGATACTGACACCAATTCAGCATTATTTTACGAAGATGATTTCATGATTTAATTACGAAGAGATTATTTTTGTTGTTTAACGGTTTGTTGGCATTTTTATTTTAAAAAGCTGTTCAATGTTATAGTATGAGATAATGATGCCGGAAATCTGATTAAACTTGAATTTGCAATATTTCTTTTAATTGCAGTATCGTACTGAGCCGACAACGGATCGATTGCACTAGGAGTAAAGAATTGAACATGAATTTTTATATAGCTTGGTGTTTTTCTTTGTGTACACTTTTGACCGCCTGTGGCGGGAGTACAACCAGTGTTAGTGAAACCGCCCAATTTACAACTTTAAAACAATTCAGTGATAGTGCCGGGGTTGCTAGAGGCGTGTATGCGGATGGAACCGAAACTGTTTTTATAGCATCAAACGTCGCTGGGATTGTAACAGCTGCGAATAAATCGGTTGGGACTACCGTTGGTGCCACAACAACTTATCGATCGACAGCATTTAGTGGGGTGCCGGTGACACAGAGGTTAAGTAGTGCAGTTGTAAGACGCGGTACAGTTGTGCTCGAAGGTCAGACAGCTAACGTTCTTATAGTGCAAGAAAATAATGGACAAGCTGGCCTTGTTTATATGGCCGCGCCAAGTGGGGATATTCTTACCGCAAGTGGTACCGCCTTTGGAGCTGCTCCGAACGGTGTATTTACATATAACGGTACGCATATCATAGCTGAACGATCTGTGGGGGGGGGCGCACAAGATGGCACTTTCTCATTACAGGCAAATTTTAACAATAAAACGTTCAGCTACAATGGAAAGACAACCAGCACTGCACTTACAGGAAGTGGTACAATCGATACTGTTCGAGGCAGAATATCAAGTAATAATTTGTCTTCAAATGTAAACGGGGTAACAAGTACTGCGACTTTGTATGGCCAATTACATGGTACTGTGGCGCAATCTACCAGTGGCGTATTCCATACAAATGAGGCTGATCCTAATTATGCTGGAGCTTTTGTCGGAAGCCGGTAAAAAAATTAACGTGATTACACTTAGACACTTAGTAGCAGCACTCAGTTTAGCGCTTCTTACTCCAACAGTATCAAATGCTTTTTGCTTTCAGCCTTTAGCGAACAGTCGATTGCAGGTTTTCTGCATGGCGAATGTGCTAATTTCCAGAGCAACCAACTTGGGTTCTGTTGAGTTATTAGATTATCGATTGAAGCAAGAAGGGTATAGCAGGGGACTTGGCCTACCAGGTATGGTAAAACAGGTAACTTTCTCGCCCTATGCTTGGCCTGTACTTGATTACAGTTCAGATATTAATGGTGGAAATCCTGATAAGCCGCTCAAGCTTGGGTCTCTAACGTTTTATGGCGATGAAGAATATATTCGTAAAAAAGGAGTGCTTATCGGTGTTGGGTTTGGCGGCACAGGTCGTGCAATTTATGGCCAAGGGAAATATTTAGATTACAGTATTGGCGGTACATACACCTACTCTCCTAAACACAAGATTAGTGTTACTGGTGGTTTTGCCAATGTTTGTAGTAAAAACGATGTTGGTAAAGATTTCTTTTTAGACGGGTGTGTGACTACAAACAGGGTAAAAAAAGATTTAACTGACCAAAAAGCGAGTAGTGCGTCACTCAGCATAGCTAAGTTATTTTCCGAAGGTCAGAAGCGTTTTCATCAAGCCAGCGTTGGGGTTCAGCGTTATATAGATGACGACTACGAACAGAACCAAATCACAATGCAGTTAGAAACAGTGCATCGCTCAGATATATTCACTTCCATTGATGTGTCGTTAGGTGACAAAGTGAAAAACACTCTCACAACCCGTTACAGCGTTACCGGTACTGTTGGCACCAACTTATTCGAAAAACCGATAAGTATCTCTTTTTCGTATTCATCCGCAGATGGTGGAAAGTTATTAGGCCTATCACGTGAGGAAACGACAAAACTTTTTGGTTTGAAGTACGCAGTCCATCCTCGCATAAACTTAATCCTAGGTTATAGAGATACTAACAGTAATATTGATTATTTCGATGAGAATGAAGCAATCGTTGCCGTTCAATTCGCTCCAGTACAGTTTTAACTTCTCACGGTAACGGTTATCTCTCACGAGTTTTTAACTGCCACGGAAAGCACGTGTGAAGTAATCCGTTAATGGCTTTGCGAGGTAATTTAGAGGTGACCGGTCTTCTGTTTTTATAAAAGCCTCAACAGGCATTCCAGGCAATAAAACTTGACCGTTCAGTTTATGCATTTCTCCTTCATTAGGAATAATTTCTATTTCATAATAAGCAATGCCGGTTGTTTGATCAGTTAAAACGTCTGCTGAAATTTTTGTAACTTGTCCTAAAACCTCTGGTGTCATTCGCTGGTCAAATGCAGCAAAACGGAGTGATGCATTTTGTCCAATATAAGTTTGATCAATATCAATTGGTTCTACGCGTGCGGATACTATCATTGGCTGGTCTTGCGGAATTATATACATGATAGGTTCAGCTGGTGAGATGACAGATTGGAGCGCAAAGACCTGAGAGTCGTAAATTGCTCCGCTCACTGGTGCACGCAACTCTGTTCGCGATAATGTCTCTAAAGTACTCAAACGACGCTGAACAAGATCAACTTCTTGAAACTGAAGGTCTCGCAGGGATGAAATCGCCTCTTCGCGCAAACGGGTTGTGAGTGCAATTTGTTCAATTTTTAGCGCTGCTATTTTTCCGCGCAGTTGTGCTACCGATGCAGTAAGCTTTCCAATCTCACCTGCAAGTCGGGCTTGTTCTCGCTTTAGTTCTGATACGCGAGATGCGGGTGATAACCCTTTTTCAAAAAGGCTTTCTGCAGCTTCCAGCTCCGAATTTATCAATACATTTTGTGTCTGAAGTGCGCCGAGTTGCGCTTTAGCTCCGGTAATTTGGTTTATTGACTGTTTGATTTGCTCACCAATCTGCTCAGAGCTCTGCGTTAAAGTGTCTGCTCTTGCTTCAAAAAGCCGCTGCTGCCCATCTATCAGTGCTTGTACCGCTAAATCTTTTGCTGCTTCTGCTAAAAGGAATTCTGGCGCTGGCAAAATTGATAGTCCATCTCGTTCAGCCTGTAATCGCGATTTCCGAGCTAACAGTTCAAAAAGTTGACCTTCGATAATAGCAAGCTCAGACTGCAATTGTTTGTCGTCAAATCGCAATACAACGTCTCCCGCAGAAACGATATCACCGTCTTTTACCAATAAATCCTCAACGACCCCGCCTTGCAGGTGCTCTAAAACTTGACGTTTAGATTCTACTTGTATCATCCCTGATGCAATTACAGCGCCAGAGATCCTCGCCTGTACACTCCAAACGCCTAGAACCCCAACAAGTATAAATAGAGCAATTACGCCAATCAAAATTGGCCCTGTAGCCTTCCATTCAGTAGATTGTTTGAGTTTTTGATTCATGGTGGAGATGCTTTAGAAATGGTTTGGTGAATCTCACGTACGTTACTAACCATGGAATTGAGAACTTCGTCTCTCGGACCATCCGCCTTGATACGACCTTCATCAATGATAAGTAAACGGTCGCATTCGGAAATGGCCGTTGGCCTATGGGTCAGAATAACTACTGAACGGTCGGACTCTTTAAATTCTCGAACAGCTAAATTTAGCGCAATTGATCCGTCATGGTCCAGCGCCGAATTAGGCTCATCCAATACAAGAAGAACTGGGTTGCTATACAATGCTCTAGCCAATCCAATACGTTGTTTTTGACCGCCGGAAAGTTGACCATCATCACTTTGCATGACAGTTTCATAGCCGTTTGGCAAAGATAATATCATTTCATGGGCATTTGCTCTTTTTGCAGCTTTAATAATTTCTTGATCATTTGGTTTAGTGCTCATTCGGGCAATATTTTCTGCAATGGTCCCTGAAAATAGTACGACGTTTTGGGGCAAGTATCCAATATTTAACCCCAGCCCTTGTGAGTCATATTGATCCAGGGTGGCTCCACCAAATCTTACTTCACCGGCTACAATTTGGGTGAGCCCTAGCATTGACTTGGCTAGTGTCGATTTTCCGGACCCACTTTTCCCAATAACACCCACAACTTCACCCGGTGAAAGCTTAAAAGTAACGCTTGATAGAGTGGGTGTTTTAGAACCTTGTGCCATGACAGTGACGGATTTAAAGGCAATAGTGGCCGTTGGTTTCGATAATGCTAGCTTTTTGGATGGAGGTGGGGTGGTCTCAAGCAATTGAATAAGTGAGATCCAAGCCCCGCGGGCCCGTTGGACCATTGGCCACTGACCAATTGATTGCTCAATTGGTGCTAATGCCCGCCCGAGGAGAATTGATCCTGCAATCATGGCTCCAGCCGTCATTTCTCCTTGTAAAACAAGGTAAGCACCGACAGCAAGCATTGCCGATTGCAAGAATGATCGAAAAGCTTTGGTTGTTGATGAAAATAAGCCCGTTAAGTCACTAGATCTAACCGTTTGAACAAGTGCTTGGTCACGCACGCTGTGCCACCTTTCTGAAACTGCAGTGCCCATACCCTGTGATTGGACAACTTCAGCTGATCGACGTACTTGCTCTGCGAAATTACTAGCCTGTCCAGCGGCTTCCTGTGCAGCCAAGGTTTTGCGTCTAGTCAATAAATTATTAAGTAAGGTAATAATTATAAGTGTTACACCTCCAAAAACGGCCATCCATCCAAGCCAAGGATGAAATATAAAAATTGCAGCTATGAACAGTGGTGTCCATGGAACGTCAAAAAGTGACACCATCAAAGGAGAAGTAAATAATGCTTGAACCGATTCTAAATCTCTCAAACCGTTAGCTGGTGCGCCACGCTCTTTTGGCAGTAGTGCGCGTGCCAACACTGCTTCAAAAATACGATCATCAAGTTTTGATTGAAATCGTGCGCCAAAACGTGCGAGAACTCGGCCTCGCGCATAGTCTAACACACCCATTAATCCAAAAAGGGCTGCAACAAGGATGAATAGTGCAACTAAGGTTTCTTCCGAGCGCGAGCCCAGCACCCGATCGTAAACCTGAAGCATGAATAATGGACCGGTCAACATTAAAATATTTACAAAAATGCTAAATACAAAAACTGCCCGTAAAAGCCATTTGCCTGCTGCTCGAGCTTCTCGCAGTTCTTCTTTTCCAAATGTCTGATTTTGTGCCATGTAAATTCCGATCGAATTATAAGTATGAAGCTGCCCTTAAACGGCTGATCAATCAAGCGCAGTTAGCTTTCACCCTCAAATTGAGGCTTTAAATATTTTACATTAGTGTGTCTGAGACCCTGTCTTTAAATAAATTTCTAATGGCCGCCTGTACTCACAATCTGATGTTGCAAACATAACGCAATTATTTGGAAATTATTCTAATTAACAGTTTTAAATATGTTGGACGATTGCCCGAGTGGAAACAAGTTTGGCTGCCCTTGCCATAAAGATGGCTTGAGCTGTAACATTTACTTACATTTTGGCGGCTGGTCATATTCCGCCTTTGCTAGGGAGACTGTACAATGTTTGGCATATTGGACGGCACAGGTTTTGAATCTTTTGATTCTAGTTTTGAAAATTGCTTTATAAACCACGCTAAGGTCGAGCGGCTTTGGACAGGGGGACGCTGGCTGGAAGGCCCTGCATATTTCGCGGCAGGACGATATTTAATTTGGTCAGACATTCCTAATAATAGGATCATGCGCTGGGACGAGACAGACGGGTACACTTCAGTTTTTCGGGAGCCCTCAAATAATTCGAATGGGCATACGCTTGATAACTTTGGGCGGCTTATTTCTTGTGAGCATCTCAGCCGCAGTGTAACCCGCACAGAATTTGATGGCTCAATCAAAGTCATTGCAAGCCACTATGAGGGCCAACGACTTAATTCTCCAAATGATGTTGTTGTAAAATCTGATGGATCAATTTGGTTCACTGATCCCAGTTATGGTATCTTGATGGATTATGAGGGAAAGCGCGCAGTAAGTGAAATAGGTGCGTGTAATGTTTATCGTGTTGAACCGGAGACTGGTGAATTGGTGGTAGTCGCTGCGGATTATGACAAACCAAATGGTATAGCGTTCTCACCAGATGAAAGTGAGTTGTTCATAGCAGACACAGGGGCAAGCCACACTGTTGGTGGCCCTGCTCATATTCGACGGCATAAAATAAATCCGGATGGAAAATCCCTTAAAACCAGTGAATTATTCGCTGATTGCACATCTGGTCTGTTTGATGGTTTTCGATTTGATTGTGATGGTCGCATTTGGACATCAGCCGAAGATGGTGTTCACTGCCTCAATCCTGATGGTCGTCTCATTGGCAAAATTTACATTCCAGAAATTGTATCAAATGTCTGTTTCGGCGGTATAAAGCGTAACCGCTTGTTTATAACAGCTACATCTTCGCTTTATTCAGTGTTTTTAAATGTAAATGGTAGGTGTTAAATAATAGTTGGTGAAAGATTATGAAAACTGAATAACGAAAAATCCCATCTGTCAGACATCAATGTAACATTTCACTTTATCTATTGATTTAATTTGTTTTGTCGGTCCATTTTGTTTGGCTCCATCGGAAGGATATTTAAATGGTAAAGTACGCGGTTCATTCAAGGTGGCAGTGGCCAGATGGGGTCCCAAGCGCAGAAACAATGCAGGGTTGGCATCGTGAGCATAGAACAACTTCAATAGCTGAAGATATCATTTGGTGGCAGATTGATGAGAATACCCATCAATCAATAATCATATATTCCACAGAAGAAGATGCTAAAGACGAACTGCTGAAGCGAGAAGAGCAACGTAAACAAACAATTAATGAGACTGGTCATAAGATGCTTGAAGAAACCATGGGACCGATTCTATCGATTATGTCGGAAGCTTAAAGCTCTTAGCCAAAAGTAAAGATTTTTGCTGTGAAACTCACGCCCACATTTTGTATTACTCAGCAGGTGTCGCTGGTATACAATTTCTTTAAAATCTTACTGAGGTGCTTTATGGTCGTCAATCACTTTGTAAATCGACTTTGTTGCTAAAGTTGGCATCAAAAGTCAAAAGACTTTTGAAATTAATTTGCAATTAGACATTAAAAGAAATGCCAATTTGTAAATTTATAAAATGTTTAGCTGACTTCTAAAGGAGAAAAAATTTATTTAAATTTTCTTTGAAAGAAGTGACTTTTTGTTGTCACGATCTTTAGTCTGGGCTCAATTGAATGGAGAATGAAGACATGGCAGGTATTCGTAGAAAGTTAATTAATGACGCTGATAACCTGATTAATCATCTAATTGAAGGCATGGTGGGTGCACACCCCCATCTGTTAAAAATTGAGGGAGATACAGGCCGTGCTATTGTAGCGTGCAATGGCCCGAGAGAAGGTAAAGTTGGTATTGTCGTTGGTGGTGGGTCGGGGCATGAGCCTGCTTTTGCAGGTTACGTTGGCCGTGGTTTGGCTGATGCCGCGCCGTTGGGCAATATTTTTGCTTCGCCGTCACCCTCGCAGATAATGGATGCTGGTTTTGCAGCGGATGGTGGTGCTGGAATTCTATTCCTTTACGGTAATTATACCGGCGATGTAATGAATTTTGGGATGGCTGAGGAGGGGTTAGCTGATCAAGGCATCGAGGCTCGTTCACTTGTTGTAACCGACGATGTTGCCTCGGCACCAATTGACAAAGCGCATGAAAGACGCGGCATAGCTGGTGATTTTTTTGTTTTTAAAGTGGCAGGTGCTGCTGCAGACATCGGTTTAAGCATGGGAGCTGTCGAAAAAGCAGCAAGCCGCGCTAACAACGCAACCCGCACGATGGGCGTTGCTCTCTCAGCCTGCACAATGCCGCAAACTGGTAAATCCAACTTCAGCTTGCCTGTTGGTGAGATGGAAATTGGCATGGGTATTCATGGCGAACCCGGTATTGAACGTGGTCTGGCTGCCAGCGCCGATGATGTTGTAGATAAGTTGCTCAAACCGATCTTAGAAGAACTCAATTTAAAGCAGAGCGATAAAGTTGCTGTGTTGGTCAATGGGCTTGGATCAACAAGTTTGTTGGAACTTTACATTTTACATCGTCGTGTGGCTTTGGTTCTTAAAGAACTTGGTGTTCACATACATATGAGTTGGGTTGGTGAATACTGCACATCGCTAGATATGGAAGGTGCCTCCATCACGCTGATGAAATTGGACGCAGACCTTCAGCTCTGGTTGGATCATCCCTGTGAAACGCCGGCATTGAAGGTTGGTGGTGAAGTTGTACAGACTTCTACGCCTGTTGCACGTCGCTCCCATAATCGAAAAGCCTTACCTCAACGTGCTTACATAGATCGCAATACTCTCACGACCTCTGGTGACATTTCCCCCGACATCTTTCGAAATATGATGATGGCCTCAGTTCGAGTGGTTAACGAGCAATGCAGTTACCTTAATCAACTGGACGGAGTTATTGGGGATGGGGATCATGGGCTGACTATGGAAATAGGATGGAAAGCGGTTCAGAATGTTCTTAACCTGCAATCTAATTCCACCACTATTACGGAGCTTTGCGATGACATTGCAGAAGTTTTTCTTGAAACAGTAGGGGCTTCGGTAGGGCCACTTTATAGCTCAGGTTTTAAAGCTGCGGGTGCAGCAGTTGCCAGCAGGCTTAATCTAGATGCCGAAGCGCTGGTTGCATGGCTAAACGGTATGGTCTGTGGCATTCAAGATCGAGGGGGTGCAGCCTTGGGTCAAAAAACAATGCTTGATGCATGGATTCCCGCAGTTTTGGCTGCCAAAGCGGAGCTAGACGCGGGTGGTAGTTCGACCACGTGTTTGTCCGTTGCTGCCGAAGCGGCTCGTATTGGCGCTTTTGGGACTAAAGAAATAACTAGTCAGATGGGTCGATCTAAAAAATTAGGAGCGCGATCCATAGGTCATATAGATCCCGGTGCAGAATCAGCTGCTCTTCTGCTAAAATCATGGGCAGATCAGATTTAATGAGTTCTCTAACGGGTCATTATTTTGAAAATCATTAATGATTTTTACAATTAACGAAAGTATGTGTCACCTCTTTGACTAAGATAGAGAAACTACGCCCTTTGAAAGAATTATGTTACCATAAAAACGAGTTTCGGAAGTCTGGATAATACAATAAGTATTATTTGCCTCGACATAAAATTCATGCCGTTCAATTCCTCGTATGCGGCTTGGATTATCCGCTGTCTTATTTATAATCGTTTGAAATTCTTTAACAATATCTGGTATTTCATTGGGACTACCTACCACCTGCATACTACGTGCTGGTGCGTCTACGTAGGTGTCCAATGGCATTATCGTCAAAATTGCAGATAAAGCTTGTGTTGCTGATATTCCCGGCAAACGTTCTATTCGAGTAGCACAAGTCTCGGCTGGAAAATTAGCATCAGCTATCACCAATTGGTCTCCATGGCCCATTGCTCGCAAATGCCGCAAAAGATCTGGAGTGAGTATAGGGTTAATTCCAATAAGCATGATCTTACACCTTTCCTAATTGAGGTAATTATCACCATTTCTGCTTGACGTACATCATTAAGTACATCAATGTTTGAGTGGGGGGTGGGGAAATGAATAGGGTTACTGCGCAAGATGTTGCAAAAACTGCTGGGGTCAGTGTTGCCACCGTTGATCGCGTTTTAAATGAGCGTAAGGGCGTCAGCCAAAATACTATCGCTAAGGTTAATAATGCGATGAAGGAATTGAATTTTGTGCGTAACCAAGCCGCAGCAGATTTAGCACGTGGCAAGAGCTATCGTTTTGTTTTTGTAGTTCCAGCGGGAGAGACATCTTTTTTTAGTGATATTCGGCGTGAAATTGAAGCTGTCCAATTAATAGAATCTAAAAATCGAATTACAATCGAGATGATTACTGTACCGCCCTTACAATCGACTACAGTGGTTGAAGCACTAAGCAAGCTGGATACCTCCAATCTGGATGGCGTTGCTGTTGTAGCTATTGAAAGTCAGATTGTACGTGATGCTATAAACCGTTTGCGCAAAGAAGGTATTCATGTCGTTACATTAATTTCTGATATACCAAATTCTGCGCGTGAGCGCTTTATTGGTATAGACAATGTTGCTGCGGGCCGTGTGGCGGCTAGCTTAATAAAGAGATTTGTTGCTTCACGGGAAGGCGATATCGCCGTTGTCGCAGGCTCTGGGGTTCTTCGTGATCATGTAGAGCGGCGGATGGGCTTTGAGCAAGTAATGCGAGCAGAATGTCCTCATTTAAACGTTCTTCCTTGGATTGAAGGTGAAGAGCTAGCCGGGGTCGTTGATGAAAAGCTTTCCATATTACTTACGCAGAATGCAAATATTGTTGGTGTCTATAGTCTGGGTGGAGGTACGCGTGGTGTTATTGAGGCAATTGAGGCAGCAGATTCAAATATAAGCGTGGTGACGACAGAAATTTCTGATCATGCGCGTGAAGCATTAATTTCTGGGGTAATTGATGCTGTTTTGGTGCAGGATCCCACTCATGAGGTACGCAGTGCTTTGCGTATTTTAAAAGGGCTCACTGACCAACGTCCAATTAACGAAAGCCAAGAGCGAATACGAATTGAAATTTTTGTACGGGATAATTTACCTTGAATTTTTTGAAATTATTTCACACTACTCGATAAGTAAGGTAATTATATAACAATGGCTACTTGTTAGCTTCGTGCCGGTCGCTGCTTGCGACCATAGAAATTGTAATAAGGGGCATTAGAACTTGTCTGAGCTTCGAGTTAAAAACTTAAGACGTGAATTTGGCAGCGTGGTGGCGCTCCAAGATATGAGTTTTGAAGTGGCTGAAGGTGAGTTTTTCTGCCTTTTAGGTCCATCTTCCTCTGGTAAAACGACAACGTTACGGGCCATTTCAGGTCTCGAGGACCTTGAGCAGGGTGTGATCTCGTTTGATGGTCAAGATGTAACTAATGCTCCTGTGCAAAACCGTGGAATGTCTATGATCTTTCAGACTTTTGCGCTGTATTCACATATGTCAGTTGAAGCGAACTTAGCCCATCCGCTGCAGAGAGATGGTATATCTCAATCAGAAATAAAAAAACGTGTTGGAGATGTGGCTGAATTACTCCGTGTTTCACATACCCTTAAGCGTAAACCAACGACTTTGTCGGGTGGTGAACAGCAACGTGTAGCCATCGGTCGCGCTATAGTTCGTCGTCCCAAGTTGCTATTGTTAGACGAGCCACTGACCAATTTAGATGCTAAGCTTCGCCATGAAATGCGTGCGGAATTCAAGCGTTTGCATCGTGAACTTGGTATGACAATGCTTTACGCTACTCCTGACCAACTGGAAGCGCTGACAATGGGTCAGAGAGTTGGCGTTATTGAAAATGGAAAAGTAGTCACTGTGGGGACGCCACGTGACTTATATTGCGCTCCCGATAATCTTTATGTGGCGCGTATGGTGGGGTCGCCACCAATTAATATTCTGCCAGCAGCCGCGGTGAGAAATGACCAGTTTCAGTTATCATTTTTGCAATCATCGCTTGAAATTTCGTCAGCACCGGATGGTAAAAAACTCGCTATTGGACTGCGTCCACATGATTTAGTTCTTGCGGAGTCTGACATTACTGGCGGTGTTCGTTTCTCGGTCAAAATAAAATTAACAGAGCCACTCGGTGACGTCACGGTCTTCGATTTGGCAGCACAGGGTGCCGACCTGAAAATGGTTCTGCGCGAAGAAGTTGCAGCGCAATATGACGTTGGTGACGAAATCGAAGTGGCCTTCGATCCAAAAAATTTACACTTCTTTGATCACGCTGGTGGGCAAAGATTAAGTAAGGAATAGAGGCAGACAGGCAGATGAGCAGTAAAAAGTAAGATTTTCAACTAGTGGAGGACTAAAATGCGAACTTTTATAAGCGGTCTTTTGGGTGCAACTACCCTTGCCGCAGGATTGACTGGAGCCCCTATATTGGCTCAAGACATAACAATAACCATGGCGGCGCCGGATTGGCCACCGACAAGGTTCATGAAAGAATATTTTGATCAGACATATAAGTCGCCAAATGGCGGTACAACAACGCTGGATATGGATTTTATTCCATGGCCAAGCTTCTATGAGCGAGTTGCTGCGTCATTGACGTCGGGTGAGCAAAAATACCAAATGATCGTGACCGATAGTCAGTGGCTGGGTGCTTTTGTCGAAGGTGGGTACTATTTAGACCTTACGGATAAAATAAACTCGGATCCAGAGTTGAAAGCCATAACTCAGGATCTACATCCGGCCCTTGTTTCAGCGTATTCGACTTACCCTCATCGCACTCGAGCACAATTGGAAGCTGCAGGCGAAGTGCCCGCGCCAGGCGTGAATTATTACGGTTTCCCGCAGTTCCCGGATACCTACGTTACTTACTACCGTGAAGATATTTTCTGTCACGAAGGCGAAATGGCGGACTTTAAGGCCAAATATGGTACAAACCTGCCTTGTAGCTATGAAGATTGGCAGGATACGGATTGGGCCAAATGGGGTCAGGTCGGCGAATTCTTTCAACGCAAAAAAGGTGAAATGCTTGCAGGCGAAAAACTTGCTGACGACTTTTATGGTATCGCTTTTCAAGCGGGTAAAGGATATGACTTCTCTACTATGCAGGTCAACGCGTTTGTGTGGCAAAATGGTGGCGATATCTGGGATGAATCCAAAGCCCCAAAGGCGCAAGCTGAAGGCGTCGTGAACTCCAAAGCTGCTGTTGATGCTTTTGATCAGTATTTATCATATTTGCAGTATATGCCACCAGTAGCACAGACTGGCCAAATGGATATTTTCGTGATCCAAGACCTTTATATGCAAGGTAAAGTTGGTGCGATTATTGACTGGGTCGGCCTTGGTGAGCCTGTTTTGGATCCAAAATCTTCTACGGTTCATGATAAGTCGGCATTCGGTCCCGCTCCAGGTACCCGCAAAGGCGATGGATCGATTGACCGTACCGGTAATATTGGTGGTCAGCCATTTGTTCTTACAACATGGAACAGCGATGCGGTTGTTGACGAAGCATTGAACGTTGTGAAGTGGTGGTTAAGCCCAGAAACTCAGCTCGAAGCTACAAAAAATGGTGGACAATCAGGCCGTATGAGCGTTATGGCTGACCCATCTTATAATGGTCTACGCCCATGGAATCGTGCTCACGTTGAAATGATCGATTGGCAGAAAGATGTTTGGCACATCCCAGAATTCTTCGAGATGCTAACCCAGCAACAGGAAGAATTTGATAAAGCCATAACTGGCCAAATTACTGCTCAAGAGGCACTAGATTCAGTTGCCGAATTCCAGCAAGAGTTGTTGGAAGATGGCGGTTATATCGACTGATTTTGAAGCATCAGAGCCCGGGCAGTTGCTCGGGCTCTGACATTTTACAGAATTCTCTGGGGCAGATACTCAATGGCAGAAATAAATAGAAGAACTGGTGGATTTGGCGCATGGTTGTTAGATCCAAAACGGCGTGGTGCGCTGTTAGTAACGCCAGCGATTGTAATCCTTTTTGTGATGAATATTTTCCCTTTACTGTGGTCCTTCGGTTTGAGCTTTTTCAACTACAAAGCAAGCTCGCTTAAGGTCCCTACGTTCCGTGGACTATCCAACTATGAACGCGTTCTAACTGATGAAAAGGTATGGGAAAGATTTCAGACCACCGCTATTATTGTCGGTTCATCGGTCATTCTGCAACTTATTATTGGTTTTCTTCTTGCTTTGATGTTTGCCAAAGCATTTCCCATGCGAAGAATAGTTTTGATGCTTGTTCTAACCCCTATGATGTTATCTTTTGTATCCGTAGGCGTTTTTTTTAAGCTTTTCTATGAGCCCACTTTTGGTATTGTAAGTTATTTGCTCAGTGCCTTTACCGAAGACCGTTTCGTTGTATTAGGAAGTCCTGCCGGTGCTATCGCTGGAATTGTAATTGCTGATGCCTGGATGTGGTCGCCTTTTGTAATGCTCTTGGTTCTAGCTGGTTTAGTTAGTGTCCCAAAATATTTATATGAAGCGGCAGAAATAGATCGTGCCAGCAGTTTGCGGCGTTTTTGGACTATTACATTCCCTTATATTAAAAGTTTGTTGTTGCTTGCTGTGCTTTTCCGTACGATTGAAACTTTCAAACTATTTGATATTGTTTATATAATTACCGAGGGAGGACCTGGTAGTTCTACTGAAACAATTGCAGTTTATTTGTATCGTACGGCATTCCAATTTTTCAAGACAAGCCAGTCATCTGCTCTTGCGTATATCGTTCTATTTATCGTTGTTGTTATGACAAATCTCTATCTTTATGCTGTAAATCGGCGCGCAGAGGAGGTTGGCTAATGACAAAGCGTTACCGCGAGATAGGCAAGGCTGGTTGGAGTTATACACTAATTACGAGTTTGGTCGGGTTAATCTACTTTTCTCCTGTGCTTTGGATTATTCTGACTTCGTTCAAGACACGTACTGATGCTTTGGCTGTGCCTCCAAAGTTATTTTTCACGCCAACTTTGGATAATTTTGCTTCTGTATTTTATAGGTCCTCCATTACAACTGGAACGAGCCAAGCCACAGATATGGCGTTATATTTCTTCAACTCAATATTTATAGCTGGCACGTCAGTTGGACTGGCTTTGATCGTTGGAACCTTAGCTGCCTACGCGTTTAGTCGTTACCCATTACGCGGTAACGATACTTATCTTTTCATTATTTTGACTACTCGTATGATGCCGCCCATAGTAGTGATTATACCCATCTTTTTGATGTTTCGCCTATCGGGCCTCGCTGGAAGCTATTGGGGTATAATTCTGCTTTATACTGCATTTAATATACCTTTCTCGGTTTGGTTGGTGAAGAGCTTCTTCGATGAACTAAATCCAGAGATTGAAGACGCGGCCCGCATGGATGGGGCAAGCGAGGGACGGGTATTTTTTCGGTTTTGCATTCCACAAATACTTGCAGGCCTATCAGCGACTTTTGTCTTTGGGTTAATTTTGACATGGAATGAATTTCTTTTTGCGCTCTTGTTGACAGGGGTAGAAACACGAACAGTGCCGGTTGCCATGGCCCGAACACTTGGTGGTGAAGTTGGTGTGGACTATGGTCTTTTAGCGGCTATTGTCACGCTTTTCCTCTTACCAATCTTTTTTGTAACTTTCCTCCTGCAAAATCAACTTTTACGGGGCGTGACTTTTGGTACGGTGAAAAAATGACCATTGAGCTTAAAAATCTTACTAAAAGATTTGGTGATCTTACTGCCGTAGATACGGTAAACTTTGATGTTGGTGATGGAGAAGTATTGTGTCTTTTAGGACCATCTGGCTGTGGAAAAACTACGACCCTACGAATGATTGCAGGTCTTGAATATGCAACTGAGGGAGATGTTTTTCTAAATAGCAAGCGAGTAAACGAATTAGCGCCACGAGATCGGAATGTTGCAATGTCATTTCAATTTTATGCGCTGTACCCCAGCCTTACTGTCGCAGAGAATTTAGCATTTCCACTTTATGCTGAAGGTCTTTCGAGCTCCGAAATTGAAGCGCGAGTTCAAAAAATTTCTGATACACTCCAATTAGGTGGTATCCTTAAGCGTACACCCGGCCAGTTGGCAGAGGGTGAAAAACAGCGAGTTGCGGTAGGACGCTCAATTATTCGAGACCCTACGTGTTTCCTTTTTGACGAGCCATTATCACGCCTTGATGTGCAATTACGGGAAGAAATGCGCGGTGAGATAAAAGAAGTTTTGCAAGACCTAAGCCGACCAACGGTTATTGTTACCCATGACCAGCTTGAAGCCCTTACAATGGCAGATAGGATTGCGGTAATGCGTGATGGCCGGGTCGAACAGGTTGATACACCGCATAATGTTTTTCAAAAGCCAACTAATCTTTTTGTAGCAGGTTTTATCGGTACACCACAGATGAACCTTGTTCCGGCAACACTGTCAGAGTTAAAGGGTGCTGGAAAAGCTGAGTTTGCTGTTAAGGGTGGACAAAGCATGACTATAGAAGTTGACCCGCGGATCCAAGAGTTATCTGTTGGCACAAACGTCACGTTGGGTGTAAGGCCTCGCAATCTTGAAATAAGTCAAGAGAAGTCTCAAGATGGCTTGTCCACTACAATTGATATGGTAGAGCCTATGGGGGCTGAAACGCTTATTCACTTAAATGATGGTCATCAAGACTTGCGGCTCGTTACTGATTGGCGAGTATCTTTAAGTGAAGGACAGCAGGTAAACACCAGCTTCCCGCCTGGCGTTACGCACGTATTTACAGATGATGAAAAAGTTTTGAGGACATCATGACAGCATTTCAGGCAAAATTAGTTGAGCGATTTATAATTAGTCTCTGCGTTCTTTCTATTTTGGCAATATTTCAGCCGTTCTCACTCACGCTTTTCTCTATTGGCTGTGTGACCGTCGTGGTTGGCGCGCTGGCTTTTAACCTAGTGCCATTTTGCCGGGAAGGTGTGCCATTCAAGAAATTAGCGAAGACTTTCTTAATTGTCTTTATTGTTCTAGGGGCCGCGGCAGCGTTGGGAGTTGGCACGGCGTTTTTATATGTAGAATACTTGGAACTCTTGCGATGACAAAGAGTTTTGATGTTTCAGTGGTTGGCCTTTATATTTTAGATATTTTAGGAAGGCCTGTATCGGAGATACCATCAGGCGGTAATGTTGAATTTATCGATGAAATTCGCCTGACTGTAGCTGGTACGGCGGGGGGAACTGTTGTTGACTTGGCAAAGCTCGGTTTGAATTGTCAGGCCATCGGAGCAGTTGGTGAAGACGAAAAAGCTGATTTTGTCCTGAATCATATGACAAAAACTGGCATCGATTGCCGACTTATGCGGCAAGTGCAGGGGGTGGAAACCTCAGCTACTATTCTCAACGTACGTGCCAATGGTGAACGACCTGCTTTACATTGTAGGGGTGCGTCAGATCACTTTGATGTATCTGACGATATCCTAGCTGATGTACTTGATTGCAAATTTTTGCATTTGGGCGGAACGGGGCTCCTTGCAAAATTAGATGGGGAGCCCTCCCGAAAATTGTTGCAATCAGCAAAAGAAGCGGGTTGCATTACAACATGGGATCTCGTTGGTGCGGGACCTGATACATGGAAGTTTGTTGAACCTCTTTTGTCATTTATTGATTACTTTGTTCCCTCTATCGAAGAGGCTGAGATCCTTTCTGGTGTTGCCGGTGTGGAGGAGAATGTAAAGTTCTTTCAAGATCGTGGTGTGGAATGTTGTGTTTTGACCATGGGCGCTGAAGGTTCGATGATCGCGCATGGCGCTAGTCGTGTGCATATTCCTGTTTATGATATTGAGGTTGTTGATACGACTGGATGCGGAGACGCATACACTGCGGGTCTCATCGCAGGCCTAGCTGATGGTCGTTCTTTGTTAGAGTGTGGTCACCTGGCTACTGCATCTGCGTCTTTGGTAGCTTCTGGTTTGGGATCTAATGCTGGTATAATTAACCGAGAGCAAACTGAGGCTGCAATGGTTGCTTGGCGTGCAACATAAATTTTAATTAAGAATTTTGAGATCAGTTTACTCAAATATTATTAACGACTTGTAGACAATTTTACTAATCGTCGTTTCACTTTTACACTTATAATATCACGTTAGTGCAAACAGATGCTAAATGGTTTTCAGAAAAGCCTGATTTCATTAACAGTTATGTCAGCTTGGTAGTCGCTACCATAAGCAAAAATTCCAATACTTATTATTTCACTGGGTTTTATCTTATCTTTTAGATGAGCATGTGACCGTTCGAAATTATCCAGAGAAATTGCTACTGTTTGCCAATCTGACCCTGTATCAAATCTTGCCTTGTAGTAATACCAGGGCCTGTTCATTTCTGCTGTTCTTATAAAGACGTAGTAGGGCTCTCCGTTACCTTTTACGTCAAGCTCCAAACCTGTCGTGTTTATCGGCAAACCTGAAGGCAATAGTCTGCGTACTTGAATGAATCCTCCATTATTTTTGGTACTGACCTCGCCGGTTAGCCGAACCACATCTTTATCTTCAAGACGTTCGAAAACTGCTTGGCCGTCGGATATTCCGCCCATTACGCCATCTGCTATGTAAGACCATCTTTGATCAGCCTCGTTAGAAAAATTTTCGAATACCGTCTGTTCAGCAGTAGCTATCCCAGCTAACTGGATGAAAAAGAGGGTAGTAAGTAAGGTTTTTTTTAAAAATCTCATGATTGCCGCCTTTAGTTATTAAAAATAGTTAGGGCTAAAAATAAGCCCGTCCAGCATGCAGCGGAACGGACTTATTATGCTAGTCAAAGAAACTAAAATATTAGTTTGCAATCTCCCACTGTCCTGTCTCCGCTGATCTCAATACAGCGTCGGTGACTTTGTCAGTTTCGAGTGCATCTTTAAATGTTGGCGCTGCGGCTTCACTGTTTAATCCCATAATGAAATCTGCTGCCTGATGAGTGAAGCTTTCGTCATAACCGATTGAAAGACCCGGTACCCACCATTTGTCCATGTAAGGATGCTCACCGTCAGTAATGTGCACCGATCGCCATCCTCTTGTGAGTCCCTCGTCGCGATGATCAAAATACTCTAGCCTGTGTAGGTCATGAAGGTCCCAAAAAAGCGAGCCATGCTCGCCATTGATTTCGAAAGTATAGAGTGCTTTGTGCCCGCGGGCATACCGCGTGGATTCGAACGTGGCCAAAGAGCCGTTTGAGAAACGTCCCATAAATGCGCAAGCATCATCAATACCAACCGGCTCAATTTTTCCAGTTAAAGTGTGTTCGCGTGTTTTGATAAAGGTTTCTGTCATGGCCGTAACTTTATCGATACTTCCATTAAGCCACATTGCTGTATCAATACAGTGAGCGAGCAAATCGCCGGTTACACCACTACCCGCTACTGATTTGTCCAGTCTCCATAGACCTTCTCCTCCTTGAGGCAGATCTTCTGAAATTGTCCAATCTTGTAGGAATTTTGCTCTGTAATGAAAAATACGTCCAAGTTGTCCCTCATCAATCATATGTTTAGCAAGAGTTACCGCCGGAATTCGCCTGTAATTATACCACACCATATTGGGAACTTTGGCTTTCTCGACGGCATCAACCATTTTTTGGCTTTCCACCGCCGTTCTACCCAGAGGTTTCTCACACATTATCATTTTACCTGCTTCTGCAGCAGCTATAGCGATATCCATATGCATGTTGTTAGGTGCCGCTATGTCAATTAAGTCAATATCGTCACGCGCGATCAACTTACGCCAGTCTGTTTCGGTCGATTGATATCCCCAGTTTTCTGCAAATGCTTTGGCGCGATCCGCATTACGTGCACAGATGGCTGTCAATTCTGGTTGATAAGGTAAGTCAAAAAACCGTGGCGCAGTCAGGAACGCATTAGAATGTGTCCGTCCCATAAACCCATAACCAACCATGCCAATTCTAAGTTTTTGTTTTGTCATTTTAGCCTCTTTACTCTTGCCAGCCGTGGGCGTCGCGAACTTTAATCATGGTCGCAAGGATATCATTCCAAGTTTGTTGCTTTTCGAGTACCGCATTGGGAAACATGCACCCATCCCAGCATATATGCTGAATTGCTTTTGTCGGTGTTCCGTCCGCATTATTCAGCCAAAGGCCAGCATGTTTCACCACATCAAGTTTACCATCTGGGTCTGTAGCCAAGCAGTGTCGCCCTGTTTTATCGTGACTGCCGCTACCGTGAACCGTCCCGTCATTTTGGGCAACGTGAAAATCAATTGTCCACGGACGCAAAGCATCTGTAATAGTTTTAAGTGCCTCATCGAGCTTGGTTGGATCTTTCCAGTCGTGGTTTTCTGGTAAAAGCCGATGTTCAGGTGCGTTATATCCCAATGCATAGAGCATCGTATGCGCTAGATCTGCCTGAAAACCAAATATATCTGGACGACCAACCGACTCCAATAGCTCAACCATATGCTTCCAGCTGTGCATGCCCCCCCAACAAATTTCACCCTCAGCCGCAAGCCGTTCGCCGTGATCCTCAGCTATAGTACAAGCTTGTTGCATTGTTTCTGCTATTTTTGCAGTATTACTCGCGGGGTTTTTTGCCCAACTCGCTACGTCTGTTGCTGTATCGACCCGTATTACTCCACTATCTCTGACACCAAGTTCGCGAAGGCGTCCCATAATCCGGCAAGCCTGTTTCACAGCTTCTAAAAAAGCTGTACGTCCATCACCCTCATCCATAGCAGAGCCACCACCAACTGGAGGCCATACGGGCGCTACTGCTGAACCAATTTTCAGTCCCCGCTCGCCCACATTTTGTGCTAAGGCTTTTATACCATCGTCATCTGTATCAATTGACGTATGAGGGTCTGCCAGAAATAGATCAACGCCGTCAAACTTCACTCCATTGACTTCAGCCTTTGCTGTCATTTCCAGCATTTTATCTAGACTGATTGGCGGCTCTTCTTCACCTTTACCAACCAGACCGGGCCACATTGCATTGTGAAGCTTGGGATATGTGTTGTTTTTCATAGTTTTCTCCCAAAAAATATCCTTGTAGTTGCATGTTGCCACAAGTTGAAGCAAATGTATTCCTTTTTTTGATGTGCGTACATCACAATTGGCTTTGGTTATTCTTCATTTAGCAGTATGAATGAAAAACTGGTATATGATTTGGGGGTATATATTATGAAAATCGGATTTTGTATGTTGCTTTGGACAACAGCGTTGGAGGCAAAACACAAAGCACTTTTGGCTGATATAAAGGCAACCGGTTATGATGGGGTAGAGGTCCCTATTTTCAGTGGTACCCCAGATGATTATAGGACCATTGGGATTATGTTGGATGAATTGGGCTTGGACCGGACAGGTATTTCGGTTGTGCCAACAATCGACATAAACCCGCTGAGTGAAGATAAGTCTGTCCGTCAGGCCGCCATTGAATATCTAAAATGGTGCGTTGATTGCACAGCAGCTGTAGGCGCGGACACCATAGGTGGACCTTTACATCAAACTTTGGGGTATTTTTCCGGCTCTGGCACAACAGATGCAGAGTTTGATAGAGCACGAGAGGTGCATGTAAAAGTTGGTGATCATGCGCAGGAAAATGGTATTGTGATAGCATTGGAAGCTGTTAACCGGTTTGAGACTTACTTCGCTAACACCATGGATGACCTATGCTCTTACTCCAGATCATTGGATCATCCATCTATAAAAACCATGTATGACACTTTCCATGCAAACATTGAGGAAAAAGACCCTGTGGATGCCTTTATACGGAATTCTAAAGATGTCGTCCATGTACACATATCTGAAAATGACCGGGGAGTACCGGGCCGTGGGCATGTGCCTTGGGCAGACACATTTAAAGCTATAAAGTCATCTGGTTACGACCGTTGGCTTACAATAGAAGCTTTTGGACGTGGCTTGCCGGAATTGGCGGCAGCAACTCGCGTGTGGCGCGACTTTGCTGAAAGCCCAGAGGCTTATTATCGCGATGGTTACAATTGTATAAGAAATGGATGGGACGCAGCATGATAGATTTCTCAGGGCAAGTGGCAATTGTTACAGGTGGAGCGCAAGGTATCGGTCGTGCCGTTTGTGAAGTGCTTTCTAAAGGCGGGGCACGTATTGTTATTTGGGATAACGACAAAACACTTGGGCAACAAACCGCTTTAGAAGTTGGAAATAAAAGCTTGGCCTATGCTGTTGATATAGCAGATTGGGAAAGCGTAAAGACCGCGCGCGATGCAACACTTGAAGCGTCAGGACGGATTGATATTTTGGTAAATTCCGCTGGAGTGGCAGGTGTGAATGCTACAGTTGAAGATTATCCGGTAGATGAATTTGCAAAAATTGTTGATATTAACTTACTTGGTACATTTCATGTCAATAAGTCTGTTGTGCCGACAATGCGCGCAGCTAATTATGGACGTATAGTCAATATCGCGTCAATTGCAGGCAAGGAAGGTAACCCTAATGCTTCCGCCTATTCAGCTTCAAAAGCTGGTGTTATCGGGCTGACTAAGTCCCTAGGGAAAGAACTTTCAGATATGGATATTGCAGTGAATTGTGTGACTCCCGCTGCTGCCCGTACGCGAATTTTTGACCAAATGAGCCAAGAACACATCGATTACATGCTATCAAAAATTCCCAGAAACCGTTTTCTTGAAGTCAAAGAGGCGGCATCAATGATTTCGTGGTTGGTTTCGCGGGATAATAGCTTTACCACATCAGGCGTGTTTGATTTATCCGGTGGTAGAGCAACCTATTGATTTTTCGTACTACTGAAAAGAGATGTTTATTTATTCTTTAAAATATTTTAATTTAATTTAACCTGAATTTAATTAAAAATTATATCTAAGCTGAGGTCGTACTGTGTCAGATAAAAATGCTGTAATACAAACCTGTTTAGATATGAATGAGACTGGCTTGAATATTGGAAAGTCTGGCAATGTATCATTCCGGAATAATGGTGGTTTTTTAATTTCTGGCTCTGGTATTTGCTATGCTGACATGACGCCTGGCGATATTGTACAAATGGATCTTGATGGCGGATATTTTGGTGATGTTTTACCATCATCAGAATGGCGTATGCACCTTGATTTATATTCAAAGAGACCTGAAGCTCAGGCTGTTGTTCATGTTCATTCCCCGTATGCAACTGCGGTATCATGTCTTCGAAAGGACGTTCCAGCATTCCATTACATGATTGGCTTAACTGGTGGGGCAAGTTTGCGGTGTGCGAAGTATGCCAGTTTTGGAACTGCTGAGCTATCAATTGAAATGCTGAAAGCAATGGAAGGCCGCAATGCTTGTCTGCTGGCAAATCATGGAATGATTTGTTTTGCTACTTCATTGGACGCTGCCCTTGCACTTGGTGTCGAGATTGAAATGCTTTGCAAACAATACGTCTTGGCCTGCCAGCTTGGTAAGCCGATTAATCTCGATGATAATGAGATGAGTAATATTCTTGAGCGATTCAAAACATACGGAAAAAACTCTTCAGAGCTAGAAGGCTATGAAAGTCCTGCATTTCTACCTCCCGTCAGGCGAGATTTATAGGTAGATAAATAGATAGTTTGGATCACTTATCTCTCAGTCTAATGGTGCTCAGGGAAGTTTGATTAGTTATTTTGAGGTGCGAACCTCAAATTGAGATTGACATGTTGCACTCACGTCATTTAGCTTTTTCGTACCGCATTTAGGTGCTACTTCGTTGTCCCTAAATCAAGATTGGCTGTAGTGATGTTCTTAAGGGAAAATATTCTGAAACTGCCGTAAATTAATGCCTTTTTGAATGGGAAAATTGGCCATTGTGAGGGCAGATATTTTTTCCCTGATGGCGAAGAAATAGTGACCTAGGAAGGATAGACACTGTATGTCGCAATTTTTAAATGCAAAAGCGGATCTCGTCCGTGATGCAATAGATGGGCTTCTGGCCTGCTCTGGTGGTGCGCTTGCGCGATTGGATGGTTACCCGCACATCAAAGTTGTTATACGCAGTGATTGGGATCGGTCTCGTGTTGCATTAATTTCAGGAGGAGGTTCTGGACACGAGCCATCTCACGCGGGGTTTGTGGGTCCAGGCATGCTAACTGCCGCTATATGTGGTGAAGTTTTTGCTTCGCCGTCGGTAGATGCCGTGCTCGCTGGAATTATTGCTGTGACGGGAAAAGCCGGTTGTTTGCTTATTGTAAAAAATTACACAGGCGATCGTTTGAACTTTGGTCTGGCTGCTGAGCGTGCTCGCGCTCTTGGCCTAAATGTCAAAATGATTATAGTAGATGACGACGTGGCTTTACCGCATCTGCCTCAACCTCGCGGTGTTGCGGGAACTTTGTTTGTGCACAAGATTGCTGGAGCAGTTGCTGATAAAGGGGCCGACCTGAACGATGTTTTTAATGCCGCTAAAAAGGTCGTTGAAAAAGTGGCTTCAATGGGAAAAAGCTTGGACACATGCACTGTTCCCGGGTCGGTCAAGGAAGATCGTATTCCGGAAGGTAAGGCTGAGTTGGGACTAGGCATTCATGGAGAGCCGGGCGTTGAACAAGTTGATTTTGTTGGTGCTAATGAAGCGATGCATTTGGTCTTGGAAAGACTGCGCCCCCATTTACGGAAGGATCCTAGTGTTGTTCTGCTGAATAATTTAGGTTCAACAACTCCATTAGAGATGTCAATCCTCGCGAACTCTTTGGCGAATACAGGCATTGCAAGTCATATCGTTGGGCCTGCATCTATGATGACTTCTCTTGATATGCATGGATTTTCTGTATCAGTCCTGCCTGCAGATTCTGTGGAGCTCGAAGCATTAGCTAGCCCAGTGCCAATGGTTGCTTGGCCTACTATTCAAACTCTCGTTAAACCCACAATCGTGGTTATGCCAAAAGGGTTAGAGCTACCCATATACAATCATTCAAATGATGATAGCATAAGAAATATTATTACTCATGTCGCTGATGTTTTGATTGAGGCTGAGGATCGCCTCAACGAACTTGATGCTAAATCAGGTGATGGCGATACTGGCAGCACTCTTGCTTCCGCGGCACGTTCTCTCAAACTACGCCTGAATCATATGCCGTTAGGAGATCGCACAAAGTTATATCCAGCTATTGGTAATGAGCTAAGCCAGACAATGGGTGGGTCTTCCGGCGTTATTTTAGCTATTTATTTTAATGCCGTAGGGGATGCTTACATAAATGGTGCATCTATTAATCAAGCATTGCAAAATGGCCTTCAAAGGGTCTGTGAAGTTGGTGGAGCCAACGTTGGTGATCGTACGATGATTGATGCTTTATCTCCGGCGCTAGAGGCGCTCGGCGGAGGACTGAAGGCAGCAGCGATCGCCGCGCGGGCTGGCGCTGATAGCACTTCAAAGATTCATCAGGCTAAAGCAGGGCGTGCAGCCTATGTGCCTGCGGAGAATTTGAGGGGTAATAACGATCCTGGTGCTGAAGCTGTTGCGTTAGTATTTGAAGCCCTTTTCAAGGCGGAGCAGTGCTAAAGGTTACTTGAACACCAAACTGATAATTTTTTTGAAAATTAAATTGTCAGAATTTATCCTAAATCGGAGATGCGCCTGTATTTAATTTGAACATTAGTTGTCGATTGTCGGCTTTTAGGATTTATCGACAGTGATCTGGAGATTACTAACAAAATTTGACGCACGTTTGTAAAAACTTAAAAAATAAATTTTGCCAAAGTGGTGGCGTAAAGGAAGGATAACTCATGAAATCTATAAAAGGACCTGCTCTATTTTTGGCGCAATTTGCTAATGATGAAGCGCCATTTAATTCTTGGGAAAATATTACCAAGTGGGCGGCTGACAGCGGCTACAAAGGTGTACAAGTCCCAAGCTGGGATGCTCGACTTTTTGATTTAAACAAAGCTGCAGAAAGCAGAGATTATTGCGATGAATTCAAAGGTCAAGCCGCACAAAACGGCATTGAAGTAACAGAATTATCCACCCACTTGCAGGGCCAGCTCGTAGCTGTTCACCCAGCCTATGATGTTGCTTTTGATGGCTTTGCTGACGCTACTGTTCATGGAGATCCGAAAGCTCGGCAGGCATGGGCTGTCGATCAGGTCAAAAAAGCAATTTCAGCATCAGCAAATTTGGGAGTTTGCCAACTTGCGACTTTCTCTGGTGCATTAGCTTGGCCGTATGTTTATCCTTGGCCTCAAAGACCTGCGGGTCTGATAGAAACGGCTTTTGACGAGCTGGCAAAAAGATGGCGCCCAATTCTTGATCATGCTGACGATAAAGGAGTTGACGTTTGTTATGAGATTCATCCTGGGGAAGATCTGCACGATGGAGTAACATTTGAAATGTTTCTGGAACGTACAGATAATCATCCGCGATGTAATATGTTGTACGATCCTAGTCACTATCTTTTGCAGTGTTTGGATTATCTTGACAATATTGATGTCTACAAAGAGCGGATTAAGATGTTTCACGTCAAGGATGCTGAATTTAACCCAACTGGACGACAGGGGGTCTACTCAGGCTACCAACCTTGGGTTGATCGTGCGGGAAGGTTCCGTTCTTTGGGTGATGGGCAGGTCGATTTTGGAGCAGTTTTTTCTAAAATGGCAGCGAATAATTTTGATGGATGGGCTGTCGTAGAATGGGAGTGTTGTCTTAAACATCCTGAAGATGGTGCTCGTGAAGGAGCGCAATTTGTGAAGGATCATATCATTCGAGTGACAGAACGTGCGTTTGATGACTTTGCTGATGGCGGTACCGATGAAGCAGCAAATCGTAAAATGTTGGGAATCTACTGATGGGTTCAGCAGCTGTAAAGAAACAAAGCCAGCGCATTCGACTTGGTATGGTTGGTGGTGGCAGTGATGCATTTATTGGTGGTGTACACCGAATTGCGGCTCGCATGGATGATCGGTTTGAACTGGTAGCTGGTGCTTTGAGCTCTACTCCTGAAAGATCGCGTAAAAGTGGAGAGGAGTTGGGTCTTTCTCGCATTTATGATGATTATACAAAAATGGCTCAAAGAGAAGTGCGTCGTAAAGATGGAATTGAGGCTGTAAGCATTGTTACCCCAAATCACGTACATTACCTGGCAGCGAGAGAATTTTTGAAGCGGGGAATTCATGTCATTTGCGATAAACCTCTTACTTCTACGCTAGCTGATGCGAAAAAGCTTGTTAAGGCTACAGAAACCAGTGAAGCGCTTTTCATTCTGACCCATAATTATACCGCTTATCCTATGGTGCGGCAGGCACGTGAAATGATTTCGTCAGGCGATATTGGTTCGGTTCGTGTCGTGCAAGTTGAGTATCCTCAGGACTGGCTATCTATTGAGCAGGATTTCAAACAAGCCAACTGGAGAACGGATCCTGAGCGATCCGGGGCAGGTGGCTGTACTGGGGATATAGGAACGCATGCCTACAATCTTGCATGTTTTGTATCAGGGTTAACTGTAAATAGTCTTGCTGCGGACATACAGGCTTTTGTTCCTGGTCGTCAGGTGGATGACAATGCGCATGTAATGTTGCGATTTAATGGTGGCGCGCGGGGTATGCTGTGGTCATCACAGGTTGCTGTAGGCAATGAAAATGCACTTCGCATTAGAGTTTATGGAGATAAAGGAGGTCTGGAATGGGCACAGGAAGACCCAAATTACCTTTGGTTTACACCGTTTGGAGAGCCTAAGCGTTTAATTACGCGCAATGGGGCAGGTGCTGGGAATGCTGCTGCACGTTTGTCGCGTGTACCACCGGGACATCCCGAAGGATATTTAGAAGGCTTTGCCAATATTTACACAGAGGCGGCTGAAGCGATTATCGCTGCGCGAACAGGAACCGCTGTGTCCAGTGAAGTAATGTATCCTACGGTCCATGATGGTTTAAAAGGGGTAGAATTTGTAGCTGCATGCGTGAAATCATCCGCAAGAGATGCTGCTTGGGTAAAACTGGAACTGTGATAATTTGAATGCCCTATTCCCTGCGTTGCCACCAGAACGTCATTTATATTAGTGGCTAAACTTTTGGTTAATGCGTTTTGCGCGCACTATACCTACAGAACAGTTTTTTAGATTTCTGATTTTTTCTAGCGCAGGATGTTATTACAGCTGTTAATTTTTCTTGCGCTGCTCCCGCCAGAGGATCGTTAGACCAGAAAATATAATCAAGAAAACCCCTGGGAATAGGGTATCAACTGGAAATTCTCCAAAAATAAACCAACCAAAGCAAAAAGCTGTTATGATGCCAAAATAACTAAACGGTGCAAGGACTGCCGCTGGCGCATTACGAAAAGCGAACATTAAAAATATAACGCCAAAGCCACCGCATATTGACATGCTGAAAATTAATAGTCCGTCTTCGATCGATTGAATTGGACTTAATTCAACAGATATAGCCGCTAATAAAATGGCGCCTAAGGCCGCAGCTATAGCTGAGTAAAGATACAGAATGGCACTTGAAACTGATTTGTCGAAACTTCTTAAAGTGACCATAGAAGCCGCGTAGCATAATGCTGCCCCAATGGGCATTACGGCAGTCCAAGTAAACACGTCATATCCAGGTCGAACAATGAAAATAGCGCCTGTAAAACCGATTGCGATAGCACCCCACCTCCAGAAACCAACTTTTTCCCTATAAAAAATTATTGCAATTAAGACAACAAATACAGCATTTGTTTGGCCCAATGCTGATACTGTTGCTAATTCCAGATTAGCCAATGCTGTGTAAAAAAGGAGTTGCGCTAAAGCGACAAGTAAACCCCTTCCAAACGCGAGTTTCCATTGTTTTATTTTATATGCATCAAGATTAAGACTGAGTTCCCGAGTGTAGGCCAAAAGAGCAATAGTAGGAAGAATCCCTACAACATTTCTGTAAACTGAAAGTTCCTGCGGGGAATAGTGGACTGAAAGAATCCGTACATGTACAGCCATTAAATCGAAACAAACATAGGCTAATAAACATACAAGAATTGCTCGAATATTAGACGTCACTTGACCCCAAACTCAAAAGCAAATGAGCCTTTGGCTTGCAAGCATTCTTCCTCAAAACTAATAAAGTCAAGTAAACGAGATTAAGATTGGCGAGTTTTGAGTTGTCGCAATGAATGCTGTTATTCGTTAACCAAGCATTTCCTATCATCGATGACTTGTTTTACTTTTATGGGCGAGTTCGGCACCACACTTTTGACCCATACAATTTTTTACAAGTGCGGCGAAAATACTGAGTCTAGACCCCAGTTATGAACACAGTTATTCTGATAGAACAGTGCTATAGGAAAAAATGGCGAGAGAAACAAACACCCTCAGTCAGCATCACGCGCACAGGATTATCCGTGAGTAAAAAGAGATGACTTTATTTTCGATTGATCTTAAAGGACTTACTCAAGACATCATTATAGTGTCTTGGTCCTTGTTTCGAGTGATGATCCCCACTCTGATCATAGTAAAAATTGCGCAAGATCTGGGTGCGGTTGATACTATTGATATCTGGCTCAAACCGGTCATTGAATTGATTGGTTTGCCAGCATCGTTATCTATCGTGCTTACAACAACTATGCTGACCAATCCCTATGCAGGATTGATCGTTCTGGCTTCTGTGGATTTGCCTTTAGGGCTTAGTGTTGCAGAAACGAGCATTCTTGCGAGCTTTATGTTATTCGCCCATGCATTACCCGTTGAAGCGGTTATTTCTCGCCAAGCGGGAACTAAAATAATTTTCGTTGTTTTCTTGCGGGTTGTCACAGCCATAATTTTTTGTTTTCTATTAAATCAGATTTTAACCAAGTTTGATTTGTTGCAGCAAACTGCCCTGATACATCTTCCTGAATTTCAAGTTGCGCCGTCATGGTTTGAATGGAGTGTGGATCAGGTGAAAGGTCTAATTTTTGTTCAAATTGTGATCATTGCGTTATTAACGGCGCTTGCAATCCTTAAAGCCCTTGGCATTGAAAGTTTGATGGCTCTGTGTATGCGCCCTTTCTTAAACTTGCTTAAAATAGATGAAAATGCCTCAACAATTATGGTTGTCGGGTTAACCCTTGGCTTGGGATTTGGTGGTGGTCTTATGATTAAGGAAGTGAAAGCCGGCCATGTTGATAAGATGCAGGCCTTAAGTGCTTTGGTATTCATCAATTTATTTCACTCGGTTTTTGAAGATACAGCTTTAATGATGCTTCTCGGGCCTAGTTTGATAGTAATTTTGGGAGCTCGCTTTCTATTTTGTTTATTGGTTGCCTATATATTGATTGCAAGCTTCCGGAGCTTGCCTTGGTTTGTTGTGAAATGGGTCTGCGTGAATACAAAATGCTTCCCCGAGTTTACCAAGCGGCTGTCTCAATAGGGATCCTTTAAACATAAGAATAATCGATGCAATTTCAATCTTAGCTGACAATTCACAGCATCTTGAAATCTAATTAGCCTGATGGTGACAAAGCTCTTTATTTTCGCTGTAGAGGCAAGGCTTTTTCTGGGTTTTATCTTGCATATAAATAATTGTTTTAAATAAACTAAATTATACCGCATTCCATCCAATAAAATGAAATGGGAATTAGTGTCTGCACATCACTGCCTTTTGTAATTGTAAACTGCTTGACTAAGAAGGACGACGTGAAAATGTAGGAGCCAAAAATAATCCTGACATTAATTTTGACCAGTACTGAATTGATATCAAATTATTTTATTTAAATACCGTATGATTAGACGACATTCACCTGTAGACTACCCAATCCATCAACAGTCATGATCATAATATCGCCTTTTTCCACTGCCCCGACACCTGATGGTGTCCCTGATTGAATAATATCACCAGCAGCCAATTCGAAATATTCACTTAGATATGAAATCATTTCAGGGACTTTCCATATCATTTGATTTAAATTTCCCGTTTGCCTTGTCTCTCCATTGACAGTTAAACTTAAATTTCCCTCAAAAGGGTGGCCTAGAGATGACACTGGCAGGACCGGACCACAAGGCGCTGACCTTTCGAAAGCCTTACCTATTTCCCAAGGCCGGCCCATTTTTTTCATTTCGCCCTGAAGATCACGGCGGGTCATATCCAGCGATAATCCATAACCATAGACATGATCCAAAGCACTCTCAACGGTTATATTGGTGCCACCAGATTTCAAGGCTATGTATACTTCTGCCTCGTGATGTACATCAGAACTATGCGGTGGATACGGAAAATTTCCTGATGGATCAAGATTATTGGGATTTTTTTGAAAGAAAAAAGGTGGCTCACGGTCAGGGTCATGACCCATCTCGATTGCATGAGCGGCATAGTTTCGGCCAATACAATATACTCGACGCACTGGAAACAGATCATCAGTCCCATCAATGGGCAGTCCAATGATTTGCGGTGGACTGATTACATAATTGGGCATCTTTATCTCCAGATTCGTAGGTTTGATAATCTAGAATTACACTATTTCCAATTTAAATCAATCGAAACCAATTCAAACCAATTTTACTAAATTTGTAGTTCTAGCTTGCAATACCTCCTCAAATGAGCCACAATAATTCCAATGTAGTCGAATTGGTTGACCAATATATGACAATAGCAATGTTAAAAATGCCCGAAATACGGGCACATGTTGACACGGTCACGGCCTTACGTGCCTTTATTAAGGCTGGGGAATATCGGCCAGGCGATCGACTGCCATCAGAACGTGATTTGATCGGCAGGTTGGCGCTAACTCGGTCCGCTCTTCGTAAAGCGTTTGATGTACTGGAGCGTGAAGGATCCATCTGGCGTCATGTTGGAAAAGGTACTTTCGTTGCTTCGACCGAACCGCAAAATGGTAGCGGTTCACTTGCCGAACTGATCCTTCAAGTCACTCCGATCACCTTGATGCGTGCCCGGTTATCCTTAGAACCCGCCATCGCGCGCGAAGCTGCGATCAACGCATCAGAAGACGCAATTTCAAGTCTAACTATGATCAGTCAGCGTACTCAGGCGGCAGATAACTGGGATGATTATGAGCTATTTGATGACCAGTTTCACCGCGCAATTGGAATCTCGGCGGAAAATCCGTTGCTTTTGTCTCTATTTGATCACCTAAATGCTGTGCGGCGTGGTGTGGCTTGGAAGACGGTTGTGCGCTCTTCTGTGCGCCCAGCTTGCGATCATACTAGTTTTGCCGAACATGACAAAATTTTGGCGGGGATCGAGGCGCGTGACCCATCTGCCGCTCATGCGGCGATGCGAACGCACTTGGTTTCAGTTTCTAACAGATTATTTGGCGATGCATAAAAATAAAAATTGATGCCTATAAATAGAGTAAAAAATCGAAGTCGAACTAGGACCTGTAACTGTAAAAATCTGGGAGTAGAAACATGAAGCACTTTTTGAAAAAAGCATTGGGGACTGTAATTGCTATCCCATTGGCTATCGGACTAACCATTAATGTGGCACAGGCTGATAAAATACATATTGCACTTGCCGAAACACCTTCAGACGAATTGGCGGCATTCTTTGTTGCTCTTGATCGGGCAAAGGCAAATGGACTTGACTACGAATGGACTGCATTCTCAGATGAAGAATTAGCAATTCAAGCGGTACTTAGTGGTCAAATGGATATTGGTTTTGGAACGCCGTATTCTGCTATGCAGCGATCTAAAGCTCCACTTCGGATCATCTTTCAACTATCTAAGTTGAAATTTTTTCCAGTCACAACAACTGCCTACTCCTCATTGGATGATATGAATGGTGAGCCCATCCTTCTGCATTCACGTGGTGGAGGTACAGACTCTATTGCTAATGTAATTGAAGATCGCATGGGTATAAAATTTGGTAAACGATCCTATGTGCCCGGCTCATCTAATCGAGTGGCGGCCCTTTTGGGTGGCCGAGCAGATGCGACAATCATTGATTTGTCAAACAAGAATAAATTGATGCGCAGTGAAGCGGCTGACAACTTTAATGTTTTAGAAATGTTTGATGTTGATGCCAGCGATGAAGCCTTATTCGGGAACCTCGACTGGATTAAAGAAAATGAAGAAGATGTTGCAATTTTTATAAACGCTCTCGTCAGTACTTGGCAGGATATGCATGACGACCCCACGATCATTCGTCGTGAAACCAATCCTGATGGACCGATCGGCCAATTGCCTGCAGAAATTTTGGCTGAACTTGACGGGTTTTATGCTGATGCAGTTGCAGGTGGTTTGTATGACCCTAATGGCGGTGGTCGTACAGCAGCAGAGGCTGATATGGAATGGTATTCTTCAGCTGGTCAGCTTGATGGGACACCAGAAACGCTGAAAATTGAAGATTTCTGGTATTTAGACCCTCTTGATGCTGCGAAAAAGTGATTTGAGTTTACGATTGCCGCGCCAAATTAGGTGCGGCAATCTCCTCCAAAATCGAAAGCCTTATATAGATGATTAGTCGTGCAAATCTTCTTAAAGTTCTTTCTGCTTTCTTGTTGTGCGGCGCTTGGGAGATAGCAGGCCGTATCCCGGTCAGTTATGCTTTTCCAACTTTCTTGGACTCCATGCGGGCTTTCTTTGAAATGATTGGTAACGGGGTAATGCTTGCAGCCTATAAAGAAACACTGCGGCCACTGGTCATTGGGATTGTGATATCGGCGGTTCTTGGCATTGGACTGGGCCTTTGGGTTGGGTTGAACAATTTTTTTGATTGGCTGTTTTCTCCAATCTTCATAGTTATGCAAGCAGCACCTTTGGCAGCTTTGATTCCGTTATTAGTGTTGGCCTACGGTATTGGACTGACCTCAAAGGTTTTGGTAGTTTGTATCATGGCGATGCCGGTGATTGTTTTGAATACCAGTGGTGCAGTTCGAAACACACCTGAATCGTTTAAAGAAATGGGGAAGTCATTTCTTGCCTCTCGTACTTCGGTACTGTTACGGATTGTAATCCCAGCGGCTTCACCTGTCATATTTGCAGGTCTTCGACTTGGCGTTTCAGCGGGCTTTATTGGTGCCATCTTGGCGGAGCTTAAGATCACTCCAACTGGAGTTGGTGATATTATTACTTACAGTCGTTCAATTGCTGATTATCCAAGTATGTATGCTGCAATCTTCTCAATCATCCTTCTTGCAGTGCTTTTTTTAAATTTGTTGGAAAAGATTGAAACTATTCTCTTTAAAGGAAATCAACGTGGCTATGTCTCAGATTAAAGAAGATTCAAATCAGACTGAGGTAGTAAAGTCCGAAAGTGCTGTTTCCGTTAAAAATATCACGAAAAACTATGGCGATATAGAAGCACTTCGCGATATGTCACTAGAATTTCCCCGTGGCCAATTAACATCACTTTTGGGCCCATCAGGTTGTGGTAAGACAACTCTCTTGAAAATCATTGCGGGGCTTCTTGAGCCTTCATCGGGTTATGTCGAGGTCAACGGGAAAAGTGTAACAGGTCCAGGACCGGATAGGGCGTTTGTTTTTCAGGATTTTGCGCTGCTGCCCTGGGCAACTGTTCTTAATAATGTTGCATTTGGCTTGGAAATGCGTGGTGTTGCGAAATCAGAGAGAGAGTCTATTGCCGAAAAGTACATTGGCGACGTTGGGCTTGCAGGTTTTGAAAATAGTTACCCACACGAACTTTCTGGCGGCATGCGCCAACGTGTTGGCCTTGCTCGTGCCTTGTCCGTAGACTCAGACGTGTTGTTAATGGATGAACCATTTTCAGCCGTTGATGAACAAACAAGACGCAAGTTTCAGGAAGACTTGTTAAGCCTTGTTCAAAACGAAAACAAAACATTTCTTTTCGTTACTCACTCCATAGAAGAGGCAGTCTATGTATCTGACCAGATAGCGATCCTGCTACCGCGTCCAAGCCGCGTTTCAGAAATCATTCGTCCTTCAAGCTTTCGGGGCAAGGGCGTCGATAACATTCGTAGAGACCCTGAGTATTTAGATATAGTGGATGATATCTGGTCCTCTTTGCGTACTTATGTCGAATAGGGGATAAATATGTATTTATTTGGGTATAGGCTCCCGGGCATGTCGTCATTAATCCTCTGGGGACTGCTATGGGAGATTGTCGGGCGCGCAAAACTCACTTTTTTTGTACCACCTCTAAGTGAGGTAATAGAAACTTTGTTTTCAATTATAGGAACGCCCGCCTTTCAAAAAGCATTACTGGAGACAGCCTATGCTTTTTCTTTTGGTGTATTCTTTGCTGTTGTTATTGGGATTGTTGTAGGTATCTTAATGGGCAAAAACAGGCTGTTAGATGAGCTGCTATTGCCTTGGGTTAACGTCTTTCTTAGTGCGCCACTTACAGCATTAGTGCCTGTACTAATGGTATTATTCGGTTTTGGAATGCAGTCGATTATCATAACCACTGCGCTGTTTGCGGTTTGGATAATTATTTTAAATTCTAGAGCGGGTGTAAAACAGATCAACCGATCTTTAGTTGATATGGCTAATAGTTTTGGGGCGTCTCCCATGGATGCCTTCTTCAAAATCTACTTTTGGGCTGCGTTACCTGAGATCTTAGGCGGTGTTCGGATTGGTATAATCCGAGCTGTAAAAGGCGTCATTATTGGTCAGCTTCTTATTTCAATTGTAGGCTTTGGGGCTTTGTTCGAACTATACTCAGCCAACTTTTTAATGGCGCATTTCTGGGCAGTTTTGATAGTATTATTTGCTCTTGCATTCACAATTTCTGAATTTTTGGCCTATTTGGAAAGACGAGTATCTTATTATGCCGCTAAAAGATAACGAGATCTTCTGGTATTGGCGAAGTTAAATTATCAGGTTTTAATGTCACGATTTAAGTGGCAATCCCAATCACAAAACCTTTGAATTTATAATCTGCAATATAAAAAATAGGAAGACGAGATGAGATTTTTAGTTGGTCAAGTCAATGAAGGCACTGCAGTTTTTTTATTGTCTGGGAATAGCGCTATAAACCTAACGGAACAGGACCCGTCCATCGGTTCGGATTTAATGGGTATTATTAAGGCTGGGATGACACTGTCCGATCTGGAAAGTCGAGTGGTTGGAGCAAAAAGTGTGCCTCTAGACACAATTAAGCCGGCATTGCCCGTTGTTTCACCAGGGATGATCATGTGTCTTGGTTTGAACTATGTTGATCATATCAAAGAGGGTGGATATGACATTCCAGAATATCCTGTATTTTTTATGCGGGGCCCTAAATCGTTAATGCCAGCCGGTGCGCCCATGATCCGTCCTGTGTGTTCTGAACAATTGGATTATGAAGCGGAGTTAATGGTAATTATTGGTAAAGGTGGAAAACATATTTCTGAATCTGACGCTTTGAACCATGTTTTTGGTTACACTATATTCAACGATGGATCTGTACGTGAATACCAACGTAAGACTCCTCAATGGACCGCTGGTAAAAACTTTGACTCAACCGGCGCTGTTGGCCCCATCGTTGTAACTCCTGACGAGCTGCCTGTAGGTGGCGAAGGGTTGAAAATTGAGGCCCGTGTTGGTGATGAAATTCTGCAAAGTGCATCGACATCAGATATGATGTGGTCGGTCGCACGAACAATTGTAGCAATATCAGAGTTTGCTACGCTCTCTGAGGGTGACTTGATCGCCATGGGCACGCCTCCTGGCGTTGGTCACGCTAAAAATCCACCACGTTGGTTGACCAATGGCGAAACTGTAGAAGTAGAAATTGAAGGAATTGGCATATGTTCAAATCCTATTGTGGATGAAGTTACATTCAACAAGTCAGGTTGATTTGATCTGATCTGGTTTCGCTAGCAGCACGTGAGCTAATTATAAAAAAATCAACTCTGGCATATCAAGTGCCTTAAATTAATTTCAGTAAAATTCATCATTTATACCCATTTTGGAATGCTGTTATGGAAAATTTTTTATAGGACTCTATTATTAGGCAACCATGCTCTTATTTTTTTCATATCAATATTGGATATAAGAAATTTAATAGATATGACCATAATTTGGGTGATTAATACCGTGAGCTTGTAATAATTTAACAATGGTTTGATTCTATTTGTAAAACTGCTCTTGGTGAACTATTATTAATATTCACTTTGTCATTGTCTAGTCGTAGGGGCTTGTGACTGTTATGAAATTTTTTGTTAAACTGTCAGGTGTTTTAGCTAGTGTTGCAATGCTTTCAGGGTGTAGTACGCCTCAAGAAGATTGTATCTCTGGGGCCACTAAGGATTACAGAAGTCTTCAAGCATCTATCGCTGAGACCAGTGATAATGTTTCAAGAGGATATGCTGTGCATAGCCAAAGCGTGCCATATACTTACGCAGGTAGCTGCTACGATTATAATACCCAGTTATATTACACTTGCCCTCAGACCGGTTATCGCACCCAAGAATCTCCAGTGGCAATTGATGTAAATCAAGAACGAAAAAAGCTTGCAGAATTTAATAAGCTTTTACCTAAATATAAAGATCGGGCTGATCGAGCTGTAGCTCAATGTAAAGTTCAATATCCAGAATAATGACATTGAATTTTAAAGGCGGTGGTAGAGGCTCTCTGCTTAAGCCCTACAAAATTAACTAACCTGCTGCAGTTTTGGCTGGCTAACGTTTTAGTTCAGATACGCCTCATTTTCTGTTTAAAAGTAAAAGTAAAAGTATTTTCAGGATGATATCCGTAATGAACTATCAGGCTCTAATTACTTTTGCGTTATAATTTTCATTTTTCCACTTAGTTACGGCGGTGGGGTAAGGTGGACTGGTTAATGGTTTTACATAGTTGATTAAAATATAAGGTTAGAAAGACTAGCACTTAAAAATTGAATATAAGATAACCGTACATCCAAGCTTGATGGGAGATTATTCATGACGATTGATAGAAGAATATTTAGCTTAGGGCTTGTGGGTCTGACGCTGGCTGGATGTTCTGGAGAAGGGGAAGGAGCAGCTGTTTCGTCTGGGTTACCGAATGATTTAAGACCAGCTCGAAATTCAGGTTATGATAATTGGGTTGCAACCTTTAGAGAAAGAGCTGCCCGACAGGGTTTTTCTCAAGAACTTCTTTCAAATTCTTTTAGAGGTACAGGGTACCTGCCTGGTGTAATTAAAAGAGATCGTAATCAGGTAGAATTTAAAAAATCTCTTGAAGATTATTTGTCAATAGCCGTCTCTGATGAACGCGTTTTAAAGGGACGTGCCGCCTTCTCAAGACACCAATCAAGTCTCAAAGCTATCGAGGACGCCTATGGGGTAAGCGCCTACATTGTAACTGCAATTTGGGGTCTGGAGAGTTTCTATGGAGAAAGACGTGGGGATGTTCCAGTGATATCTGCCACCTCAACACTGGCTTATGATGGCCGCCGTGGCGATTTTTTTGAAAAACAATTAATTGCAGCGTTAAAAATCTTAAAATATGGAGATACAACATCTGCAAATTTAAAGGGCAGCTGGGCAGGAGCTATGGGACATACGCAGTTTATCCCAACTTCCTATCTTTCCTTTGCAGTCGATTTCACCGGTGATGGCCGACGTGATATCTGGTCCTCAGACCCGAGTGATGCTCTTGCATCCACCGCTGCATATCTATCTAAAAATGGATGGAAAAAAGGTCTTCGATGGGGTGATGAAGTTGTAAATGGCTCCCCGTCTGGGACAATTATTCAACCCCAAGCAGATGGCCCACGCTTTTCAACTACAGCTAACTTTCGGGTCATTAAAAGTTACAATAACTCAGATGCTTACGCTATTGGTGTTGGTCATCTTGCAGATCGTATTGCAGGAGCTGCTGGTTTGCGTACAAGCTTTCCACCTGACGAATATGGTATGACAAAGAATGATAGAATTGCACTGCAAAAAAGCCTTACAAAAAGTGGCTTTGATACTGGTGGATCCGACGGAGTTATAGGGCCTAAAACAATACAAGCTATAAGTGATTATCAGAGAAGTAGAGGGCTGGCAGTTACAGGAAAGCCTACACTTTCTATGATAGATACATAGCAGAAGTATTTTTATTGTAAGTGGTTCATTAAAACTCTGAAGTTAATGCCTTCAGTTTAAAGATTTTTATAATTAAGAAATTATTATCACATGTATGAATTATTTCAACAATTCCAAACCCTGATAGGGTTGAGAGTTTCATATGCAGTCGGTACGGGACATCTAGAAATACCGCTTAAAATATAACTCTGATTTCACGATATATAAATTAAGTCGACTTTGTTGGTTAACCGCCCCAAGTGCGGACAACGCCACAATCCATATGAACAAAGTTGGAGCGTGAGTATTTACCAACTCCTCCGCCTTGGCATGCTTTAGCAGCACGAGCAATTTGTGAAACTGAACGTGAGGACATTCTAAGATCAGCTGCCTGGCCTTTGATATGTAATGAGTTCTTCGCAACTCTGCGGGAGCGCCTACGCAGTAATGCATTGGTTTTCGCGCTACGGTAACCCGAGAGCAGCATGTAGGGTTCTCTGACTTCCATAAGATTATGCGCTGCTGACATAATATCGATAGTGCGCAGATCAATTTTTTTTACGCTATCTGTACGCCAATCTCGCATAAAATAATTAACTTCTTTTATGGCATCTTTGATATACTTGCCTTCAATCCAGTATATCATATCTATTCTCTCGCCTGTTCTGCCCGAGTACATCCGTATCCGGCGAATGTCGCCAGACCCCCGTAAGAACCCAGCTGCGTTGGAGAAAGTTGGCGCTGCTACAATTGCTGTTGCTGCAAAAGCACCAAGCAAAGCTCGGCGATTTATGCCCGTAGAGAGTTCTTGCGTCATAATATTACTTCGTCCTGTAACCCTAAAGCGCCTGTGATGTTCCACTGGCTTTCAACAATCATCCCCAGATTGGTTATTTATGGCATAAAGTGATTCGTTATCCAAGTGATGGATAAGGAAACTCTGAGAATACAAGAATTTTAGGCAAAATTTTGCGCATATAAAAATATTAAGCGCCACTCTCGCGGGAAGCGATGCAGCAGTGCATCATAGTGAGGAAGGCTTTGCTGGTGATGTCAAAATGCATGGACAAGTTGTGTTATACATTAGATTAAATAATTACACTGAACGCAATATTTCAAGAGGTTAGGTGATGGATTCTGCTATTACGCAGCTTAGGGTCTTTGTTTTTGGGGCAATAGCGGCCTTTATTCTGGTAGGGTTGCCGAATAACGCATCTTCTCAGGTAACTGCTTTTAAACAAGCTATTGCAGAGGCAGCGTCTACAGATGCAGACATTGCCTCATTTTATAAAGGGGTTGCTTATCAAAGCCTTTGGACTGGTGCTTCTGATTTAGAACAACAGCGTCGCATAGAGCTTTTTAAAGCTCTATCACGCGCAGTAAATCATGGTTTGCCGATTGCGCAATACGATATTGCTGGTCTGCGAGCTCAAATGAAAGCTGCAAATAGCCCACGCGAACGCGGCTTGGTGGAAGTTGAAATTAGCCGTACTTTTCTGCAGTATGTTCGTGACATACAAACTGGTGTTTTGGTGCCAGGCCGGGTCGACAAGGCCATCGCACGTCAAGTCGATTACAAAGATCGCACGTCTTCTTTAGTCAATTTCTCCGTTTCTTCTCCATCCGACTTTTTTAAAGCTTTGGCACCCAAGACATTTGAATACACTTCTTTAATGAGCGAAAAGTTGCGATTAGAGCGAGTGTTAGCTGATGGTGGTTGGGGGCCTAAAGTTTCAGCAGAAGTTTTAAAGCCTGGCCAAGCGGGTCCTCAAGTGGCTGCCATGCGTGATCGATTAGTTGCAATGGGATTTCTAATGCGGACAAACGGTCAAAATTACGATGCTAAAATGCAGTCAGCGGTGCAAAAATTTCAAACAGCACATGGTTTGGCTGCTGACGGCGTTGCTGGGGCTAGTACTATTGGCGAAATTAATAAAGGTGTTGAAACGCGTCTTAAATCCATCATAGTTTCAATGGAACGAGAGCGCTGGATGGAAAAAACACGAAGTAATCGCCACGTTTTAGTTAATATTCCAGATTTCACCGCCAAAATTATAGACAGTGGAAAAGTTACATTTTCAACCCGCTCGGTAGTGGGCGCATTCCGCACGGGCCGATTAACTCCAGAATTCTCCGATGTTATGGAGTTTCTAATTATTAATCCGAGCTGGCACGTACCTCGATCTATTATAACAAAAGAATATCTGCCTCAGCTTCAAGATGATCCAAACGCAGTAAGCCACATAGAAATAACAGATAGAAGGGGCCAGCGGGTTGATAGAAGCGTAGTGGATTTCACGCAGTTTACGTCCAAGGATTTCCCTTTTGCAATGCGGCAGCCCCCCAGTAAAGGTAATGCTTTGGGTCTCGTCAAATTTATGTTTCCTAATCGTCATAATATTTATTTGCATGATACACCGCAAAAGAGTCTTTTTGCTCGAGAAGTGCGTGCTTTCAGCCATGGATGTGTTCGCCTTGGCGATCCATTTGATTTTGCTTATGCTATTTTGGCCAAACAAGAAGGTAATCCC